>Ga0129307_1000029_pt1 | contig 240495 bp, 213 predicted proteins | sample P1105metagenome_FD_94437 | JGI IMG/M metagenome (GOLD analysis project Ga0129307, IMG submission 94437) | Capybara group fecal microbial communities from Wisconsin, USA - P1105 metagenome | ecosystem: Host-associated > Mammals > Digestive system > Large intestine > Fecal | place: USA...
GCTGTATCTCCACTGCCTGCCCGCCGACATCAACGGCGTCTCCTGTGTGGACGGCGAGGTGGAGGCCGGTGTCTTCGACCGCTACCGCACCCTCCTCTACAGGGAGGCCAGCTTCAAGCCCTACATCATCGCCGCCATGATCTTCCTGGCCAAGGTCAGGGATCCCCAGGCCACCCTGAAGGCCCTGGAGGACCGCGGCACGGCCCGCTGGTTCCAGAAGTAAGCGCGGGAGGGCCCTTCCCGACTTCCGCACTTTCTCCATAAATTCCTGCTTCTTTCCCTCCTTCCTGCAGACCCGCCCGTAACTGCTGATTAAACGGTAATTGCGGACGGGTCCGCTATTTAAAAATGGTTTGAACGAGGTGTCATCATGGGGAAACGTATCGTCATCGCCTTGGGCGGCAATGCGCTGGGGGAGAATTTGCCCGAGCAGATGGCCGCGGCCCGTGGGACCGCCCGCGCCATCGCCGATCTGATCCAGGCGGGCCACGAGGTGGTCGTCGCCCACGGCAACGGCCCCCAGGTGGGCATGATCCAGAAGGCCATGGCTGAACTCACCCGATCCGATCCGGAGAGATATATCCCCTGCCCTCTGTCCGTCTGCGTGGCCATGAGCCAAGGCTACATCGGCTATGATCTCCAGAACGCTCTGCGGGAGGAACTGATGGACCGGGGCATTGATAAAGGCGTGGCCACGGTGCTCACCCAGGTGGAGGTGGACCCCGCAGACCCGGCTTTCCAGCATCCCACCAAGCCCATTGGAGCCTTTATGACCAGGGAGGAGGCCGACAAGCTGGTAGCGGAGCGGGGTTACGATGTCGTGGAGGATGCCGGGCGGGGCTGGCGCCGGGTGGTGGCCTCCCCCAAGCCGGTCTCTATTGTGGAGATCAAGTCTATCCGTGATATGGTGGCCGCCGGACTGGTGGTGGTAGCCTGCGGCGGCGGGGGTATCCCGGTTTTTAAGACCGACGGACATCATCTCAAGGGCGCGGCCGCCGTCATCGACAAGGACTTCGCAGCCTGTACCCTGGCCCGGCAGCTGGATGCCGATTGCCTTATCATCCTCACCGCAGTGGAAAAGGTGGCCATTCACTTCGGAAAGCCGAACGTGGAATGGCTCTCCTTCCTGACCCCGGCCCGGGCCCGGGCCTATATGGACGACGGCGAGTTCGCCCCCGGCTCCATGCTGCCCAAGGTCCAGGCCGCCGTGGAATTCGCCGAGTCCGCCCCGGGACGCACTGCGCTTATCACACTTCTGGAAAAGGCGGGAGAGGGGATCGAGGGGAGGACCGGCACCCTGATCCAAAGATAAAATAGATTCCCGCATGGGTCGGCTGGATTGTGGGGCACAGGGTGTGACATGGAGCAAAAAAGGGCGCCACCGTTTGAAAAAACGGTGGCGCCCCTCGGCCATTTGAACGGGAAACTGCGTTCAAGGACAGACGGCGCCCCAGCCTTTTACGACGACACGATTTCGGCCTTCGGCTTTAGCCTGATAGAGCGCACTGTCGGCCTGACGAAGAAAGTCTTCGAAGTCCGTGTTTCCCCAGGGCGCCCGGACATGGATACCTATACTGGTCGTCACCGGAGGATAGCCGGAGGGGCCCTGCGCAACGGATACCGCCTTCCGCAGGCGCTCCGCGCCTTCCTGTGCCTCCTGCGTCCCACAGCCAATCCAGCACAGGAAGAATTCCTCTCCGCCATAACGCACGGCGTGGATATCCCCCTGAGCCGCAAAACGGCGGATCTCTTCCGCGATCACACGGAGGCATTCGTCTCCGGCCAAATGGCCGTATTTGTCGTTGTACTGTTTGAAGAAATCAATATCCACCATGAGCCCCGCTACAGGCAGACAGCTTCCACGCATATCCTCCAGCCGTTGACGGATATGCCGCTCCAAATACCGGCGGTTGTTGAGCCCCGTAAGCTGGTCGGTATCCGCCAATTCCTCCAGCTTCTGATTCACCCGCTCCAGTTCCTGATATTGCTTCTGGACCAAAATATTTCCGTAGTGTGCGGAGGCCCGTGATAGATAGAGTCTCCAGGCAATGAAGATGGACAGGGAAGAGAGCGCAAAGCTGTTGATGAGGTTGCTGAAGAGATTATGGATGCCGCCGGGCAGAAAGGGGAGAGCCAGATTGATAATAAGGAAGGCAGAGCCGAAGATCAGGATGCTCTGGTGCAGGGTGAGCACCGTGAGGGCAGCCAGGGCGGGAAGCATATAGCTGAAAACCACCAGCCCATTGCCGCCCAGTTGATCCAGACATGTGACGGCGCAGGACCACAGGCACACAAGGCCGGCATAAGCTGCACCCAGGCGGAGTTGAAACGCACCACTGCGATGGCGCGTCCTGCGACGGGCCCAGAGAAAGAGCAGCGTAAATACGATCAGCAGGAAGTAGAGCAGCGTGTACCCAGTACGCCGGGGGGAGAAAAACGGTCCGCCAGCCCGGAAACAGAAAATAAACAGAAGCAGCGACTGCATAAACAAAATACACAGGGCCAAAAAATGCTCCGTGCGGTAGGCGTCTTCTGCCAGGCGAGTTTCCACCTCACCCCGGTACTGCTCGTCAAAGGGGAGCAAAGCCTGTGTATTTCGAGAGATCATTGTGGACCACACTCCATCAAAAACATAAAGGGAGGACGCGGGCGGCAAGCACCGTATGAATCAACTGTGGGCAGATGATCCGACAGGCAATATTATATGATATCGTAATTGGAAACGCAAAGAAAAAATTTGAAGCGATGGATGAGCGTGAAAAGGCGGTCAACGGCACGACTTTATGTTTTCCGGAGTGTGAGGTCGATGGAGGCAGTAACCTGCTTGCCACATAACATAAACCAGGGGAAAAATAAAAATTTCATTTTCCCCCAAGAATATACTAAAATATAGGGGAAATGTGCAAAATAGAGATATCAGGAATTGATAGAGCAGATATAGGAGGAAGGTATGTTTCAAAAGGGAGAGCTGATCTTTTACAACAACTCCGGCGCATGCCGCGTGGAGGCAGTGGGACCGCTGGAGGAGGCGCGGGGTGCGGACCGGGCGCGGAGCTATTACACCCTCTCGCTGTTGCATGGGGGAGGGACGATCTTCGCCCCTGTAAACAGCCAGGTCTTTATGCGCCCCATCCTGTCGGCGGAGGCAGCCAATGCACTCATTGATACACTCCCCTCCATTGAGGCATCCGGCTGGAACGAAAGGGGCGCACGTTCCCTGACCGACCACTACCATAAAGCCTTTCAGGGACACAGATCAGAAGACCTGCTGCAGTTGATGAAGGATATCCATGTCAAATCTCAGGAGTCGCTCCGACGGGGAAAGCGTCTGGGTATGATCGATCAGACCTATAAAAAGAAAGCGGAAGAGCTGGTCTACAGCGAATTCTCCGCTGCTCTGGGCATCCCCTTTGAAGAGGTGGAGGACTATATCGCTAAGAGGCTGGAGTCCCGGGAGAAGAAAAACGCGTAGCAAAAAGGGCCGCCCCGGCGGCCCTTTTTTGATGGGGCAGTGCCCGTTAAGAGAGCGGCAGCCCCTCCGAAAAGAAAGAGAAGAGCGCATTCTGATCCAGCTCAGGAACAGATCTGCCGCTATGTATCCCGTCAGAGCGGTTCCAGGTGCATGACAGACACCTCAAAAGCCGTGCGGTCCTGTGTCACGCCGTCCACTACCTTCTGGTAGCTCCGACTCTGAAGCCGCCCCTCCAGCTTGACCCCGTCCCCCACGTGCAGGCCGCCGCAGCGCTGGGCCAGCGTGCCCCAGGCGATACAGGGCAGGTAATCGGCCCGGCCATATTTTCGGTTGACCGCTAGCATCAGGTCGCAGATCTCCCGGCCCAGCGGGGTGCGCCGCAGGATCGGAGACTTGCACAGCACGCCGGAGAGCTCCAGGCAGTTCGCGGGCTCCGCGCGGGTGGGGGAGAGGCTCCGCGCAAAGAGGGTGATGACCAGGCGGCTGCCGGGTCCGGTGCGGTTGTTGAAGGAGCGGACCTCGCCCTGGACCTCCACGCGGTCGCCTGGGGCCAGGGGACAGTCCGTCAGCAGCGGACGGGCCGCCACTACGTTGAGGCGGTCCTCGGCCCCGGAGAGGCGGGGGACCGAGAGGGGGAAAACGTCGTAGCTCACGCCGTGATTCTCATGGGAGAGGACCGGCTCTCCCGCCACTGTGCCGCAGAGTAGCGCCCGGTTCTCATTCCAGCCTGTTTGCATATCGTCCACACTCCGTTTGCATTGATTCTCAGTGGCATGTATATGCAAACTTGTCCCCCGGTATGTCTCCGGGGCGGCCGGAATGGGCGGGGAGCGGGAAAAGGCGCCCGGTCTTAGGACCGGGCGCCTTGCCATATCGCGGTAAAACCATCCTATGTCGCGGCCATATGTCCGCAGCGGGGAGAAAGACAAACGGGAAGAGCGGAAGGACACCGCCGCACCATCTTACAGAATATCGCTGTCTACCGTGAGATTATCCGTGCCGTGCTCCTCAAATTCGGCGATATAGGCGTCGATGCGGGAGTTGAGCTCCTCACAGTTACTGTCATCGATGGGGACGTCGTCCATATCGCGCCGTGCCAGATCCTCGGCCAGAATGTCGAAAAACACGCTGTCCTCGTAGTCCATGATGGCCTCGTGGATGCCGCCCTCGGCAAAGGCCCGGGACGGAACGACCTCCCCGTCGTAGACCTCGGCCAGGATGCCCATACCCTCGTCCCTGGCCTTGGAAAAGAGAAGGCTCTCCACCTCGTCGTAATCGGGGATACGGTCCTCCCCACGGGTGGAATTGAGCACCCAGTTTCCGATATAGACCATGTCCAGCAGACGTCTGTACTGCTTTTTCGTCAGTTCCAGCTTCATGTTGAGAACCCTCCTTACCAGGCAGACTGCCCTGCCATCCTTATTATAATGCGTGCGCGCCCAAACCGCAAGTCGGCCGCAGGCCTTTTGCCCGGAAAATCGAGGGAGCGGCTGGTTCGGCAGACATTATTATAGTATATTTCCGGGGCTTGTCAAACGTCACCGGATCGGAAAAAGCCACTTGTTTTTCCAGGCCGTTTCGCATATCATTACTAAGACGGCCGTCGGCATGCCTCCGGCGGGTGTCTGAGAAGGAAAAGCAGGAGGTCTGTTGCGTGGATAATCGGCCAATCGGCGTGTTTGACTCCGGCCTGGGCGGCCTGACGGCGGTGCGCGAGCTGCAGCGGCTGCTGCCCGGGGAGGACATCATCTATTTCGGAGATACTGCACGGGTGCCCTACGGCGGCCGTTCGCGGGATACCCTTGTGCGCTATGCTAGGCAGGACGTGGCTTTTCTCCGTACCTTTGACCTGAAGGCCATCGTCATCGCCTGCGGCACTGTGTCCACTACGGCCCTGGACGTACTGACGGAGGAAAACGACATTCCCATCTGGGGCGTGGTGGAACCCGCGGCGGAGGCGGCGGCCCGGAGCACGAAAAACGGCCTGGTGGGACTCATTGGCACCCAGGCCACCATTCGCAGCGGGGCGTACGAGCGGCGGATCGCGGCGGAGGCCCCCGGTGTGCGCGTGCTCTCCCGGGCATGTCCGCTCTTTGTGCCGCTGGTGGAGAACGGGCGCTTCCGCCCAGGCGATGTCGTGGCGGAGACGGTGGCGGCGGAGTACCTGGAACCGTTTCAGGATGCCGGCGTGGATACCCTGGTGCTGGGCTGCACCCATTATCCGCTGCTGACCGAGGTCATCGGGAACTGTATGGGGCCCGGCGTGACGCTGGTGAACGTAGGGGAGAAGTGCGCCCGCCGTGTGGCGGAGCGACTGGGCGGGATGGCCGCCCTGGCGGAACCTGGCAGGCGCGGGGAAAGCCGTTACTATGTCAGCGACAGCGTGGAGGATTTTTCCCGTCTGGCCTCGATCTTCCTGCGGCAGGATGTGGCGGCGGAGGTCACCCAGGTGGATATCTGGCGGTACTGAGGCGCTCCCCGGCGTCCGACCAAGGCGCACGTTTTTGGGCTTTACATTCCCCTCCTTCTAGTATATAATAACCCGGATTCTATGTGCAACCGAGGTAATTTCCCGATGGATAAAAGCGTTATCATCTCTATCAGGGGGACGCAGACCCTGGACGACAACCCGCCGGAGACCGTGGAGCTCATTACGGAGGGACGGCTGATAGACTGCGGGGAGGAGGGCTATACCCTCACATATCAGGAGAGCGAGCTCACCGGGCTGGAGGGGACCCTCACCACCTTCCAGGTGGAGCCGGACTGCATCACGCTGCTGCGGATGGGCGAATTCAATTCCCAGATGGTCTTTCAGCCGGGGCGGAGGCACTTTTCCATGTATGATACGCCCTATGGGGCGCTTTCGATCGGCATCAACACCCGGAAGATGCGCGCCGCCCTGGATGACCACGGCGGCCAGATCGAAATCGATTACGCCATTGAGATCGACCATGCGGTGGCGGGGGAGAACGCCTTCCACATCGATGTAAGGGAAAAGGAAGCCATCCTGAAGCAGTGAGGGCGCGGACCGGCCCCAAGCCGGTACCGCACAAGTGGAGAGCACAGATAGTATAAGTGATGGAAAGGGGAAGGACATGTCGAATCTGATCCAGTCCGCCAAGAGTCAGGTGGCGGAGCTTACGCAAAAGGCTTATGAGAGGGCCGCGGCGGCCGGACAGCTCCCCGGCGGCCTGGAGGTCGGGGGCTCTGTAGAGATCCCCAAGGACGTCTCCCACGGGGATTACGCCTCCTCCTTCGCAATGGCGGGGGCCAAGGCCATGCACATGGCGCCCCGCGCCATTGCCCAGACCCTCTGCGACCACCTGGATCTGGAGGGCTCCTTTTTTGACAAGGTGGAGATTGCCGGACCTGGCTTTCTCAACTTTACCCTGGGTTCCAGGTGGTACGGCCAGGTCATCGCCGACGTGGAGCGGGAGGGCGCCCGCTATGGCGAGAGCGACGAAGGCCATGGGGAAAAGGTGATGGTGGAGTTCGTCTCTGCCAATCCCACCGGCCCCATGCACATGGGCAACGCCCGGGGCGGCGTGCTGGGTGACACGCTGGCCAACGTCCTGTCCATGGCTGGATACGACACCTGGAAGGAATTCTATGTCAATGACGCCGGCAATCAGATCCACAAGTTCGCCGTGTCGATCGACGCACGCTATCATCAGCTCATTCTGGGCGAGGAGAACTTCGCCTTCCCGGAAGACGGCTACCATGGCGACGACATCCGGGAGCTGGCGCAGGCTTTCCGCGCCGAGCACGGGGACGGCTGGCTGGAGAAGAGCGAGGAGGAGCGTCAGGAGGCGATGGCCCAGTTCGGGCTGAGCGTCAACGTGCCCAAGATGAAGGAGGACCTCCGGCGTTATCAGATCGAGTATGACGAGTGGTTCTTTGAGTCCGGCCTCCATGAGAGCGGCTATGTCCGTGAGACGGTGGAGATGCTCACCCAGCGTGGCTGGACCTACGAAAAGGAAGGGGCCCTGTGGCTCAACACCACCGAGCTCCTCAAGGAAAAGTATATGCGGGAGGGAAAGACCCGCGAGCAGGCGGACAAGCTGGACCTGAAGGATGACGTGCTCCGCCGGGCCAACGGCTTTTATACCTATTTTGCCGCCGACATCGCTTACCACCGCAACAAGCTGGAAAAGCGGGGCTTCTCCAAGGCCGTGAACATCTGGGGGGCCGACCACCACGGCCATGTGGCGCGGCTCCAGGCGGCGCTGGACGGCCTGGGCCTGGACGGCTCTCACCGCCTGGTGGTGGTGCTCATGCAGCTTGTGAACCTCCTCCAGGACGGCAAGCCTGTCCGAATGTCCAAGCGCTCCGGCAAGGCCATTGCCCTCCATGACCTTCTGGATGAGATCTCCGTGGATGCGGCCCGCTATTTCTTTAACTCCCGCAGCAGCAATTCCCCGCTGGACTTCGACCTGGATCTGGCTGTCCGGGAGGATTCGGATAATCCGGTTTACTATGTGCAGTATGCCCACGCCCGCATCTGTTCCCTCATCGCCAAGCTCGCGGAAGAGGGGGCGGCGGTCCCGGCGGCGGGGGACGTGGACGCCGTGCTGCTCGTCCAGCCGGAGGAAAAGGCGCTGCTGAAGGCGCTCTCCATGCTGCCGGAAGAGATCCGGTTGGCGGCGCGGGACTACGATCCCTCCCGCATCAACCGCTATCTGGTGGAGCTGTCAGGCGATTTCCACCGGTTCTATAATGCCTGCCGTATTCGGGAAGAGGCCCCCGCCCTGCGGGATGCCCGCCTCAAGCTGGCGGATACCACCCGGGCCGTCATCGCCGGCGGACTGGGACTGCTGGGGGTGAGCGCCCCGGAAAAAATGTGACGATGCTCAGAGTAAAAAGCTGCGCCTTACCCACAGTAAGGCGCAGCTTTTTTGAGCATGCTCCTCAAAAAGCATGGGAAAAATCCGGGTAAAGAATGTGTAAAATGCACAAAAAGTATAGAAGAAAACTATTGAAGTAGCAGAAAATAGTTGGAGGCATTGCAATTAAAAACGTGCTCGTGTTATCATCAAAATGCCTTTACCAGAGAGGAGGAATGCCGGGAAAAACGACATCCCTGCGTAAAAACAGCATTATTTTCAAGAGTTGTCAGGAGGAACGATACATGAAGAATCGTAAAAGTTCAAAGCTGCTGGCCCTGGGCTTGGTCTTTGCCCTGGGACTGGGTCTCTCCACTGCGTTCGCCGCCGTCTCCGTGACGCCCGCCACCACAAAGGTGACTGTGGACGGTAAGAATGCGTCTGTGGAGGCTTATAATATCGACAACGGGAACAACTACTTCAAGCTCCGCGACTTTGCCACCAATCTGGATTTCGGCCTCACCTGGGATGCGGCCACCGACACCGCCGCCATCGACACCACCACCCACTACAAGCCCGACGCTACGCAGTTGATCACCGGCAACTGGGCCCCCGCCACCCGGGCGCGCATTCAGGCCGTCATAGATGAGAACGCGGGCAAGGGCCGCTATGTGGTCTTCGATTTCGACAATACCTCCGTTATCTTCGACGTGCAGGAGGCCCTGCTGGTCTACCAGACCGAGAACCTGATCTTCAAGATCGCCCCCGAGGACATGGAGGCCGTGCTGGAGACCGGCATCCCCGATCTTGATAAGGAGATGGGCAAGAGCATCGACGGCAAGACCATCACCCCCGCCACGCTGGTGGCCGATCTGGTGTCCGATTACGCCTGGATCTACAACAACTACTCCGGGATGAAGGGAGACAAGGATCTGGCCTACATCCACGCCTCCAACGAGTACCAGGATTTCGCCGCCAAGCTGCGCTTTATGTACAACAATCTGGGCGACTACTTTGATCACGCCGTCTCCTATCCCTGGGTCACCTATCTCTTCACCGGCATGACCCCTGAAGAGGTACAGGAGCTGGCGACCGCCTCCCATGAATATTGGGCCGGCTACGGCCGCTATGCCTCCGAGACCTGGACCTCTCCCATCGAGCTCCCCGGCGAGACCGGGATCGTCAGCGCCTCCTACACCACTGGCGTCACCTTCACGGATGAGCTGGTGGATCTCTATCATACACTGATGGCCAACGATATCGATGTGTATATTGTCTCCGCCTCCCCCATCGACACCATCCTGGCCGCCAACGAGTGCATGGGGTATGGCGTACCTGAGGATCAGGTCTTCGCCATGCGCAACAAGCTGGATGAGAACGGCCGCTATATCAACGAGTATGACTACGACTGGGGCGGCGAGGGCATGTATGCCCAGACCCAGGGTGAGGGCAAGAGCACCATCATCACCAATTTCATCGCCCCCAAGTATGACGGCGCGGGCCCCCTGATCGTCTTCGGCGACAGTGCGGGCGACTGGAACATGATGACCGACTGGATGGAGTCCGGCGATACGGTGCTGGGCGTCATCTTCAACCGTTACCGCAAGCCCTCCAGCGATCCCATTTGGGAGGGTTCCAACGAGGCTGCCCAGACCATCGGCGACGCCGACGCCCGTTTTGTGCTCCAGGGCCGGGACGAGAACAAGGGCCAGCTCCGTCCCAGCGAGTACTCCATTCTGCTGGGCCAGACCGAGGAAGTCCTGGTCCGCCCCGCCTCCTGACAATTCGCCCGCCTGCGGGCGATGATAAAAAGCAAGGGCCGCCGACAGGCGGCCCTTGCTTCAGGCTGTGGAAAAAATCCATTTGCATTTTTTCTACAGCCTGAAGCAATGCCGTTACTTTCCCGGGGCAGAGCCCCGGGAAAGTCCTCGCTCCGCTCGCCGAACGCCTGCCGGCGCGGCTGTTCGGGTCATTTGATCCCATGCGAGGCGGGCTGCCGCCCCCTCGCGCTCCTCCGCCGCAGACCACAAGCGATCTCTAACATACAGGTTTTTCGTCAGGCTGAGCAAGGGCCGCCGACAGGCGGCCCTTGCTTTTTTCATCCGGCCTGTGATATACTGAGCAGAACAAACTGGAAGAACATGAGGAGGAATCCTATATCATGGAGCCCATACCCTTATCCCTGCCCATTCTGATGGATGGGGCCACCGGCACCGAACTGCAGAAGAGGGGCATGCCCCAGGGGGCTTGCACCGAGCAGTGGGCCCTGGAACACCCGGAGGCCCTGCTGGAGCTCCAGCGGAGCTATGTGGAGGCAGGGGCCGGCGTGCTGGTGACCCCGACGCTGGGGGCCAACCGGGGCGCGCTGGAGAGATTTGGACTGGAGGGGCATCTGGAGGAGTACAATCGGCGCCTCACCGCGCTCACCCGCCAAGCCGCGGCGGGCCGGGCCTTGGTGGCCGGGGATCTGGGACCCACCGGACAGGCCATCCCCCCCTATGGAGAGACCCCTTTTGAGGCGCTGGTGGACCTGTATGCCGAGCAGGCGGGCGTCCTGCTCTCCGCCGGGGTGGATCTCTTTTTGGTGGAGAGCGTCATGGCCATGGCGGAGGCCCGGGCCGCCGTACTGGGGATTCGAAAAGCCGGAGGGGACAAGCCTGTTCTGGTAACCTGCTATTGCGACGACGAGGGGCGCACTCCCACGGGTACGGACGTGCTGGCCTGTGCCATCGTGATGCAGGGCATGGGGGTGGCCGCTTTTGGCCTCAACTGTGTGGACCCTGCTGTGGCTGAAGAGCAGCTCACCCGTCTCCACCTCTATACGGATATGCCCCTCATTGCCGAGCCCAGCGCCGGCCTGCCGGAGACCTTGTCGGATGGAACGCCGGCCTATCAGGACAATGCCGGGGAATTCGCCAAACGGGTCCCGAGCTGGGCGGCGGCGGGTGTGCGCATCTTCGGCGGCTGTTGCGGCACCAACCCGGGCCATATCCGGGCGATGCGGGAAGCGTTGGAGCAGATCGATTTTTCCGCGTTTCCACCGGTGGCGAAGGACCCGGACGTGATCCCCTGTGCCAGCGAGAAGGAGGCCCGGTTCATCACTCCGGACGTGGATGTGGGAGAGACCATCGAGTGTACCCCCGATCTGGTGGAGGATATCCTGGAGGCGGAGGAGGAGAGACCGGTGGGGGCGCTCCGTATCGCCATCCTGGAAGAAGATGATCTGGAGATCTTCGCCGAGGAGCAGTACGCCATCAAGGACGCCCTTTGTCTCTGGTCCGATGTGCCGGAGCTGATGGAGGGGGCTCTGCGGGTCTATCAGGGCCGGGCCTTTTACGACGGCACCGCCGAACTGGAGCCGGAGGTGCTGGAACGGCTTTCCAGACTCTATGGGCTCATCGTACTCTAAAAAGCAGCCTCTGATTTTGTGGTGTCAAAAAGCCTCAACGAGAGAAAAAACTTGCCATCATGGCGTTTCCGCCTGTTAATGTAAAGGGGGAAAACGATGGAACACAGAGGTACCGTTCCAATCGATACAAAACGACTTCTGCTGAGACGGTTTACAGCGAATGATATTCAACACGCTTTTGATAATTGGACGAGTGACAGCAGAGTAACAGAATTCTTGAGATGGCCGGCGCATCGGGATATTACAGTTACGGAAACGGTTTTAAAAAGCTGGATTGAAAATTACAAGGATAAGACCTTTTATCAGTGGGGCATCGTTTTGAAAGAAATCGATGAGCCAATTGGAACCATATCCGTTGTGGATATGGAGGAAAAAACGAGCAAGGTCCATATTGGATATTGCATTGGGAGTAAGTGGTGGAATAAGGGATATACAAGCGAGGCGTTTTCTGGTATTATTCCATTTTTCTTCCATGAGGTGAAGGCCAAAAGAATCGAGTCCCAGCATGACCCTGAGAACCCGAATTCGGGTAAGGTGATGGAAAAATGCGGATTGTCATTTGAGGGAATTTTACGGAAGGCCGATTGGAGCAACAGAGGAATTGTAGATGCGGCTATGTATAGTCTGCTGGCAGAGGATTACGACAAGGCAACTGGATCAATCCCAATTTGCCCGGATGCATAAAATCAATGAAAAACGCTGTGCCTCTTTTTTAAGAAGCACAGCGTTTTTGGTTGGGAGCGGTCAACCACACTTGGAATAGCCGCAGTTCCGGCATGTGACGCAGCCGCCCTCATGCTCCAGCCGGCTGCCGCACTCGGGGCAGAACTTGGCCTGCTTGGCCTCGGCGGGGGTCATGGAGGGGCTTGGGGCCCCCTGGGGCCGGATGGGCTCCATCGGGGGCGGACAGGGGGGTATCTCCTGGTTTTTGGAGGCCTTCATGACCTTTTCAATGGCCTTGGCAATGGCGTCGGGACAGGAGGTGACGGCCATACCCTGCTGGCGGATGGTGGAGGGACAGCGGATGCCCTTGAGCTGACGGATCAGCTCGTCGCTGTCCACACCCGCCCGCAGGGCCACCGACATGAGCCGGGCCGTAGCCTCGGACTGCGAGGGGCAGCCGCCCGCCCGCCCGGTGTTGGTAAAGACCTCGCAGATACCCTGCTCGTCGTAATTGACGGTAATATACAGGTTACCGCAGCCGATCTTCACTTTTTCCGTGTAGCCCATGGTCACGTCGGGCCGGGGCCGGGGCATGATGGAGCCGTTGCGAAGGAGACATGCGGTGGAGTCGCAATTGGACTCCAGCAGCTTTTCCACGTGGTCGGGAAGGGGCGCCGATTCGGACTCGGCAGGCTTGCCGTCGTTTACCTTGCCGATGTTCAGCACCTGCTCGTCCCGGGAGCCGTCCCGGTAGATGGTGGTGCCCTTGCACCCCAGCTCATAGGCCAGGCGGTAGACCTCGGCGACCTCTTCCCGGGTGGCGGAATTGGGGAAGTTCACCGTCTTGGAGACCGCGTTGTCGGTGTACTCCTGGAACGCGGCCTGCATTTTCACATGCCAGATGGGGGAGACGTCGTGGGCGCAGACAAAAATCCGGCGGATATCCTCCGGAACGCCGGGGACATGGGCCAGGGTGCCCTTCTCCACGATCTCCCGCATGAGGGCATCGGAGAAAAGTCCGCGCTCCGCCAGCTTGTCCTTCAGGATCTGGTTGGTCTCGATCAGGTGGGTGTTGTCCATCACGTTGCGGATGTAAGCATAGGCAAAAACGGGCTCCACGCCGGAGGAGACGCCGGCAATGATGGACAGGGTGCCGGTGGGAGCGATGGTGGTAACAGTGGCGTTGCGGAGAGGCGTGCCGTCCCGATAGACGCTTTCGGCGAACAGGGGGAAGGCGCCCCGGGTCTTGGCCAGCCGCTGGCTCTCCTGATGGCCGATGGTCTGCACCAGCTCCATGACGGTTTTGGCCATGGAGACTCCCGCGTCGGAGTTGTAGGGGATGCCCATGTAGAGGAGCATATCCGCAAATCCCATGACCCCCAGGCCGATCTTCCGGGTCAGTTTGGTCACCCTGTCAATTTCCGGCAGGGGATACTGATTGACCTCAATCACGTTATCCAGGAAATGGACGGCAGCCCGAATGGTCTTTTCCAGCTTGCCGCGGTCCAGTGTATAGCCCTCTGCGGTCTGCCTGAGGTGGTTGACCAGATTGATGGAGCCCAAGTTGCACGCCTCATAGGGCAGCAGAGGCTGCTCTCCGCAGGGGTTGGTGGACTCGATTTCCCCCTGTCCGGGGCAGGGGTTGTCTCGATTCAAGCGATCCAGGAAGATGATGCCGGGTTCACCCGTCTGCCAGGCGGAGTTGACAATGGCCTCGAACACCGCCCGGGCGTTGAGCTGTCCGGTAATCTTCTTGGATGCGGGGTCCACAAGATCATAGCTCCCTCCGGACTCCACAGCGGCCATGAAGGCCTCGGTAAGACCAACGGAGATGTTGAAGTTGGTAATCTCCTTGGTGTCGTTCTTGCAGGTGATAAAGTCCATGATATCGGGGTGGTCCACCCGGAGAATGCCCATATTGGCCCCCCGGCGGGTGCCGCCCTGCTTCACCGCCTCGGTGGCGGCGTTGAAGACCTTCATAAAGGAGATGGGGCCGCTGGCAACACCCCCGGTGGAGTTTACCGTGGAGCCCTTGGCCCGCAGCCGGGAGAAGGAAAAACCGGTGCCGCCGCCGGACTTGTGGATCAAGGCGGCGTTCTTGATGGCGTCGAAGATGTGCTCCATGGAGTCCTCCACCGGAAGCACGAAGCAGGCCGAGAGCTGTCCCAACGGACGGCCGGCGTTCATGAGGGTGGGGGAGTTGGGGAGAAAGTCCAGGCTGGTCATCAGGTCATAAAAGGCTTTGGCCGTGGACGCCACATCGGCCTTGGGGTCGAAGCGCGCATCGGCTGCGGCGACCGCGTCCGCCACCCGGTGAAAAAGCTCGTCCACCGTCTCAACAGGCTCTCCGTGCTCGTCACGGATCAGATAGCGCCGCTCCAGGACGGCGCGGGCATTTTCGGAAATGGGCATATATCTCGCTCCTCTTTTGTGGGATGAATCCTGCGGATGTACACCAGATATTGTATCATGGAAAACACTGTTGTCAATATATCGTTGTGTAGAAAAAAGAAGGGTCTGAAAAGGAATGCGCCCCGAAGTCCTTGGGGGAAGGGAGAAGAGGGGACAGAGAAAAAATTTGCGGCCCTCCTCCTGAAGAAACAGAGGAAGGCCGCAGCAGGTGCAGACTGTAAGGTTGGCGGCCGGACTTGAGCCCGTTCAGTCCTCCTCCGCCAGGCGTGCCAGGGGCAGGACCATCGTCATCCGGGTGCCGATCCCCTCCCGGGAGAGGACTTCAAACCAGCCGCCGTGGCGTTCCACGATCCATTTGGCGATGGCCAGGCCCAGGCCGGTGCCGCCGGTCTGGCGGGCCCGGGACTGATCGGTGCGGAAAAAGCGGTCAAAAATATGCGGGAGGCTTTCAGCGTCGATGCCCTGGCCCTCATCCTGGACAGAGAGGCGGGCAAGGCTCTCGTCCGCCTCCACCCGGAGGGTGATCCGGCCTCCGGCGGGGGTATATTTGATGCTGTTGTCCACCAGGACCCGGAGACACTGCTTGATGAGCCCGAGGTCGGCGTGGACGGGTACGGGGCCGGTGGACCACTGCGCGGAGAAGAGATGGGTCTGATCGATCATCTCTGTCTCTTTGAGGACCTGGGCGGCCACCTCCGTAAGGTCAAAGTCCGTCTGGTCGATGCGCATGGAATCATTGTCCCCCCGGGCCAGAAAGAGAAGCTGCTCCACCAGCTCCTTCATGGCGTCGGCCTCGGAACGGATGGCGTCGATGGCCTCCTGCATGGTGTCGGGGTCATCCTTGCCCCATCGGTCCAGGAGATTGGCATAACCCTGGATGACAGAGATGGGGGTCCGGAGCTCGTGAGAGGCGTCGGAGACGAAGCGCATCTGAGAACGATAGGCCTCATTGATGCGGTCCAGCATGGCATTGATGGCCTGGGCCAAGGTCTTGAGCTCCTTCTGGGTGCCGCTGACCGGAATGCGCTTATCCAAGTGGGTGGCGTTGATCTCATCCAGCCTTCCCGCCAGAGCGGAGAGCTCCTCCGGAGACATGGAGGAGGCGTTTCCCAGCCAGGTGGCCGCAGCGGCCAGCTCCTGAATGGGTTTGAGGGTGCGCCTGATGGTGCCCGCGTTTTTAAACAGATTGCACAACAGACTCACCAATTGGCAGATAAGCAGCACCCGCCCGGCAAAGACCGCCAAGGTGACCTGGTGCTCCAGATCCAGGGTGATGGCGTAGGGTTCGCCGTTGTTGGGCAGGGCGACGGTGTAGGTCACGTCCCGGCCCGGATGAGAGGTCCAGGGGCCGAAGAAGAAGGGGGCGGCGCCCAGATCCAGGGTGCGCAGGCTCCCGGAGAGCGGGTCGTCGCGGAGAGAACCCAGGTTGAAATACGCACCGTTGAGGAGAAAGCCGGCCCGGTCTGGGGGCTCGGTCAGTGCGGACACGGTATAGTCCCCGGCGGCCATCCAGACGGTGGCCTCGGCAGAGGGCACACCGCGCTCCTCCACCAGGGCGGACACATCGGCACACTGCCGGTCGGCCCAGAGCAGGACGCCTCCCCCGGTCAGCAGCAGGAGGAGAAGGTCCATAAAGACATAGATGCCCAGCAGACGCAGGAAAAGACGCAGGTTCAGCCGCAGGACGATGGAGGATTTTACCCGCCCCCGGGGCTTTTGGCTTTGTTTTGACGGCATGGCGGACGCCTCCCTTGCGGAGCGGGGTGGAGTGTGCTACTCGGTCAGCGCGTCCAGCACCGGGGAGAGCTGCTCCGCGCTCACCCAGTCGCCGCCTTTGGCAAAGGCCTCCTGCATGGCGCGCGCGCCCTCGTCCTCGGCGGACGCTTTGGAGACCATTCTGGACATCAGAGACATCATGGGTCGATAGAGACCCGTGAGCCGCTCCGGGGCGTAGCCGCCCCGGAGGTAGAAAAAGGGGAGGTTCTCCAGATGATTTTGGGCGCGGACCTGATCGGTGTATGCCGTCCCGGCAGGGCTCATGCCGACGGCGCACACCGCCTGCACCTTGTAGCGGGCCCGGGCCTTTCGGAGGCCTTTGATCCCACCTGCGCACAGCCAGCCCAGATAGAGAACCGCCGCGCCCCGGTCCGGGCCGGGCACGGTGCCCAGCGCAAAGCAGGGCAGGCCGGTCCGCTCTGAGAGAAGATCGGCGTATCGGCGGGTAAAACCGGTGGCGGAGGCATATACGATGGCGGACGGGCTCATGACGCATCCTCCTCCCGGACCACATAGCCCACGCCCCGGACCGTGTGGATGATCTTTACACCGAACTTTTCGTCGATCTTGGACCGGAGAAAGCGGATGTATACGTCCACGGCGTTGGTTTCCCCGGCGAAGTCGAAGCCCCAGACATGGTCCAGAAGGGATTCCCGGGAGATGACCTTCTCCTTGTTTTCCAACAGATAGTGCAGTAGGTCGAATTCCCGCCGGGTGAGCTCCACGGGAGCGCCCCTCACCGTTACCTCGTGGCGCTCGGTGTCCATGACCAGGGCGCCGCAGGTGAGCTTGGGGGCCTCCGCCGGGGCGGAGGGCCGCTTGCGCAGGGCCGCCCGGATGCGGGCCAGCAGCTCTTCGATGGCGAAGGGTTTGGTGATATAGTCGTCCGCCCCGGAGTCCAGGCCGGACACCTTGTCCACCACTGTGTCCCGGGCGGTGAGCATGATAACAGGCGCCTGGCTTTCCCGCCGCAGACGGCGGAGCACCTCCATGCCGGACATGCCTGGGAGCATGATGTCCAGCAAGATCAGATCGTGTTCCCCTGAGAGGGCCCGCTCCAGGCCCGTTCGGCCGTCGAAGGCCTTTTCTACCTCGTAGCCCTCATATCGGAGCTCCAGCTCCACCATCCGGGCCAGCTTTTCCTCGTCCTCGATGAGCAGGATTTTTTCCGCCAAGGGACAAGCCTCCTTTCAAAAACACCGTCATCGCCTGCGGCCGCGCCCTCGCCCCTGAAGCGCAGCACGGATCTTGTCCCGCACGGCTGCCGCCTTGGAGGAGAGCCGGGCCGTAGCCCGATCCATGGTCTCCCGGTCCAGATCCGGCCCGCCGAAGCGATAGCGGAAGCCCAGCACCAGCCCCAGGGCCAGTACGAGCGCCGTGATCCAGAAAAAGAAGACCAGGAGCAGCAGAAGGATCAGCAGGGGCATGGAGGTCACCCGCCTGCCCCGGCGGCGGATCTCCAGATAGTTCTCTACGCTCCGCCGGGCCAGATCCCGCAGGGCTGCGGCCAGGCCCGGCGGGGAGAGATCCTCTTGGGTCCGCCGCCAGCCGCCCGTACGGCGCCCTCCCGCATTGGCGACGGGAAGGGCGGAGGCGGGACCTGTGCTGCCCTGGGGCCGGGTGGTATAAAATCCACCTCGGGCTGGGGGCCGGGCGCTGCCCTGCCGCTCCAGCTCCAGAAGGGCCTCCAGCAGGTCCCCGTTCCGGCGCTCTAGGGCAGAGAGCGCGGCGATCTCGTCCGCGCCGGAGGCTGCGCAGAGCCTTTTCACTTGTTCCGGCGTTGCGGTCATGAGAGCGGCCCCTCCTTCCCAGCTTGTTATGGACAGTATACCCCAACGGAGACAAAAAGGGAATTTACAAAGTCTTTAAAACAGATTAAATTATATCCGAGAATTCTGCGGAGGACAAGCCGGGGTTTACCGTGCCGGGCGGGGTATGCTATAATAGCAGGAGAACATCCGCTTTGAATCGTTGGAAGAGGAGGCGCGGAGGAGATGAAAAAGAAAATTCTGGCGGCCCTGTGCGCCGCCATACTGCTGCTGGGGCTGGCGCTTCAGGCCGCGGCCGCCGGCGAGGATTGGGACGCAAACGTGATCTTCCTGGGACTCAACGACAGCCCCATGCCCCTCAACGACAGCACCATGCCCATCCGGGTGGGCGGGACCATCTATGTCCCCTACACCACCTTTGTGGCCAATCAGAACGGCGGGATCAAGCTGGGCGTATTTGACGGGGGACAGAACAAGACCCAGAATACGCTCACGCTCTTCAACAGTGACGCGAAAAATCTGACCTTTGACCTGCGGACCGGGGTATCCTATGATTACTATCCGGACGGAGAGCGGAAGACGCCCACCGCCATTATCCGCAATGGGCAGATCTATGTCTCGGCCAGCTCCACCTGCGCCTATTTCGGGCTGGAGTGTACCCAGGGCAACATTGTTTTCGGAACAAAATATTACCCCTATATCCGCATCCACAACGCAGACGCCAGCCTCAGCGACCAGCAGTTCCGGGGGTCGGTGACCACCCCTTACCTCATCCAGCTTCAAAACTACTACCGCACCGTCACGGCCCAGACCGGCGGGGAGCCCGGGGGCGAATCCACGCCGCCCTCCGCCGTCCTGCCCACGCCTGCGCCGGGCAGCCAGGACGAGCGGGCGGTGCGGGTCTACCTGGCCCTCCGCTGTGATACAGGGGAGGCGGGAGAGGCGGTGCTGGACGCGCTGGCCCGGGAGGGCAGAGCGGCGCTGCTCCTGTTCCCGGCGGACCGGCTGGCGCAGCGGGACGACCTGATCCGCCGGGCCATGGGGGAGGGGCATGTCATCGGCCTGTTCACACAGGCGGACACGCCTGCGGCGGCCCGGGAGGAGCTGCAGGCCGCCAATGAGCTTCTGGCCCATATCGGAAGGACCTACGCCCGGATTGTGCTGGCGGAGGACCGGACGGTGGCCGATGCGCTGGAGGCTGAGGGCTGGCTGTGCTGGCGTGGGAACCTGAGCGGCCTGCCGGAGGGGAGAGGGAGCGGAACGGTCTACAACGAGCTCCTCGGGGCATTGGAGGACAGGGAGAACACGGCGCGCATCACGCTGGACGACAGCGCCGCGTCTGCCGCGGTGCTGGGCCGGCTGCTGACCACCCTGCGGGAAGACCGCTATGATTACCGCGTGGCGGTGGAGACGGAATTTTAATTGAGGGGGCGCACCATGAGACAGCGATACTTTGACAGCGCGGCCACAACCCGGCCCAAAGCGCCCGGCGTATCGGAGGCCGCGGCGGACTTCCTGGACCGGGTATGCTGCAACATCGGCCGCGGCGACTACCAGAACGCCTATGACGCGGCAAATGTGGCGCTGGAGGTGCGGGAGAAGCTCTGCACACTTCTGGGGGGGCCGGCCCCCCAGAATGTGATCTTCACGCCCGGCTGCACCCACTCTCTCAACTATGTGATTAAGGGCCTCCTGGAGCCCGGGGACCGGGCGGCCGTCTCCACCATGGAGCATAACGCCGTGCTGCGTCCGCTGAAACAGATGGAGCGCTGGGGCGTGGCGGTGGACTACCTGCCCTGCAGCGAACAGGGAGAACTGCTTTTGGAACAGGTGGAGGGGCGCCTGACGGAGCGGACAAGGCTTGTGGTGCTCACCCACGCCTCCAACGTGTGCGGCACCCGGATGCCCATTGAGGCGGTAGGAAAACTGTGCCGGGAGCGGGGCATCTTCTTTTGTGTGGACGCCGCCCAGAGCGCTGGTCTGCTCCCCATCGATATGGATGCCATGGGTATCGACGCGCTGGCCTTCCCTGCCCATAAGGGGTTGATGGGACCGCAGGGACTGGGGGGCTTACTCCTCACCGACGCCCTGGCAGAGCGGCTCACACCTCTCATTGCGGGGGGGACGGGGAGTCTTTCGGACCTGGAGAGTATGCCCGGCTTCCTTCCGGACCGGTTTGAAGCGGGCACACTGAATCTTCCCGGGATTTACGGGCTCCGGGCCGCGCTGGATTGGGGCGCCGCCCAGGGCTGGGAGAACCTGCGCCGGCGGGAGAAGAGGCTGACCGGCCATCTCATCGCCCGAATGCGGGAGATGGAGGAGGACGGATTGCGGGTGCTGGGGACGCTGGACGCCGAACGCCAGGTGGGTGTGGTATCGGTGGATTTTCCGGGCCTGGACAATGCCGAGGCCGCCTTCCGCCTGGAAAAGGAGTTCGGCATACAGGCTCGGTGCGGCCTTCACTGCGCCCCGCTGGCCCATAAGACCCTGGGGACCTTCCCACAGGGAACGGTCCGCTTTTCCGTGAACCCCCTCACCCGGTTCGAGGATATCGACTACCTTCAGGCCGCCGTGTGCGAGGTCATGGGGATATGAGAATACAAATGCGTGTGCGCGCCGGGGCGTAAAAAGGCTCCGCCGGTCCCCTGATCGACAGGGGGCCGGCGGAGTTCATCATATTGTTTGTAAATGCCTTGCCGGGCGGTGGGGGATGTCCTGCGGTCTACCATCCGGTCCCAACCAGCCGGCCGTGCCAGCCGTCGTCCTCCAGGGTGATGTAACCGCAGCGGTAGTATTCCAGCGCGCCTTCGGGGACGGCGGGGTCTTCGCCGGTATAATCTCCGGTGTTGCCGGCCATGGACCAGCCCAGGGCGTATTCATTCTGGGGGACGAACACCGTCGTCAGATAGAAACAGTAGGTGCGCTCGTCGATCTCTCCCCGCTCCCGCATAGAGGAGGTGGTCTCCTCGGCCTCCTCTACGCTGGTCAGCACGAAGGAGTAGCAGAGCTTGCTGCCCGCTGAGGCCTGGAGGTGGATGCGCTCGAAGGCATCCACATAGACCGCGGCGGCCTCCAGGTAGCCCTGTCCCACGTCCGGAACGACGATGCTTTGGTGGTCATACCCGCCGCCCAGCGCGGTATACTCCGCCTCGTCAAACCAGCCGCGCAGCATCTCATAGGCGGAGTCATCCTCCATTTCCGGCTTGAGCCACCGCGTGCCGGCAGGGTCGCTGAAGCAAACCTCGTCCGCGCCGTCGTAGGCGGTCATGGTCCACCCGTCGGCGCCGGAGAGAGTCACGGCGTCCCTGTCGTCGTATGGGCCGTTCTCTTCCGCGGCCGCCCAGGAGAGGGCTTGCAGGGAGTTGAAATAATAGACCGCGTTCGACTCAGACCAGCAGTCGTCATAGGTCCCGATTTCATCGCCGTTGCGGGTCAGACACAGCGTCAGAGGGGCTCCTCTCTGTACGCCGCCCAGGGGCCCGGCGGTCGCCTCGGGGGTGGGAGCGGGGAGGGGAGCGGTCTCCTCATCCACGGTGAAGCTTTCGGCCATGGCCTGGAGGACGTCGGGCTCTATGGCGGTATAGGGGTAGCCGGAGATATTCTGCGCCTGCCACTCAATGCGCACCTGGTAGCTGCCGCCGTCCGGGGCGTCATAGTAATAGTCCTCGATGTCGTACTCCCAATGCCGGACATGGGGGACGGCGCCCTCTATCTCGATCCAGCCCTGGCGGACCAGATAGTCCGCCTGTGTCCGGGCATCCTGGTCCTGTCTGTATACCGTCAGCGCGGAGCCGGTGCCGTAGCCGGACTGCCAGAGGTTGCCGCCCTCCGCCCGCTGCCACGCCTGCACGGGGATATAGAGGTACCAACCTTCTCCATCGCAGCGGTGGACCGGGAAGTTTCCCAGGCTCGCCGGTGCGCCAATCGAATCGGTCCAGTCCTCCACGTACAGGGGCAGGTCCAGTCCCTGGTCGTCCACATACCAGTCGTAAATGGCCTCCTCATAGCTGTTGTGATAGCCGTAAAAGTCCAGATTGTCGTTGACGGCCTGGTCGTAGAGGACGTCATAGCTGCCGTCGTCGTACCGCAGGGCCACCACATTGTGGCCGCCCTGCCCCTCCAGGTCGTACCAGCCGTCTTCCTCATACATGCCGCCCACCAGACTGATGTCATCCGCGTTGATCTGGACCAAGAAGTGGAAGGTCCATGCCTCCAGGGCCCCCTCCGGGGCCAGACCATCCACCTCGCCCTGCTGCTCCAGCCAGGCGAGCTTGGTTCCGGTGACGGCGGCCGTGGCCTCTCCGCCTTCCGCGGTATAGTAGACCGCGGTCTTGGCCGCGTCCATGGTCTGCCGGGCAAAATCTTCCATGCTGTCGTACCGCCCGCGGGTGCTCCCCTGGGGATTGGCGGCACAGGCCGCGGCCACCGCGATGCAGACCACGGCGGCCAGAAGCGCCGCCCACCGCTTCGGCGTCTTCCAGCTGACGAGATTTCGGATGCGGCTTTTGGTGTCCCCCTCTCCGAAGGCCAGGGGCATGCCGGCGATCCTCCGGCGGCCGGTGGCGAGGCGCAGCAGAGAGGTGGAGTAGTCCGCCCGGATCTGTTCGCCCAGCGCATGAACCACCGCCTCATCGCAGCTCATCTCCATATCCTTTCCGGACAGGAAGAACGCCGCCCAGACCAGGGGATTGAACCAGTGGATGCACAGCGCCGCGAAGGACAAGACCTTTACGATGTGGTCGCCTCTGCGGATATGGTGCTGCTCATGCCGGATGATATAGGCCTGCTCCCGCCCGCTCAGTGCGGAGGGAAGATAGATTCTGGGGCGGAAGAGGCCCATCACGAAGGGGGTGGGGATGTGGTCCGCCAGATAGATATTATCCCGCAGCGGCACGGCGCCGACCAGTCTGCGCCGTATTTTGAGGTAGGACGCCACGCTGTATGCGGCCATGGCCAGGATTCCCAGCAGCCAGAGCCAGGTGGCGATGGCCATCGGAGCCTCCAGAGGATCGGCCGTCGTCTGTTCTTCCCCCTTGGGGAGGACCTCGTTGACGGCGGTACGGACGGGCTCCACCGGGAACTGGACCTGGGGGTCCTCCGCATGGACGATGTCCGGCGGCACATACTCCACCGTGGTGGTATGAGGCGTAGCTGCCCGCGTGGGCATGTCCACCAGCCCCAGCAGGGAGAAGCCGGCGGAGAGGGAGACGGGACACAGGAGGCGGAATAGAACCACCGACCACAGGGCATAAGAAAACACTTTGGGTGCCCTCCGGAGCAGCAGACGGGCCAGGAGTACAAATAGAATCACGATGCCGGCCGTTACGCTCATGTTGAAAATACGGGGAAGCAGTTCATATGCGATCAAATTCGCCATGAAATATCACCTCCTGATCTGGTCGATCAACCTCTGGAGCTGGTCCAGGTCATCCTTTGACAACTTTTTTCTGGTGGTGAACGCGGTGAGGAACGCGGGGAGGGAGCCGGAGAAGGTTTCCTCCACAAACTGTTCGCTCTGTGCGGCATAAAACGCTTCTCTGGAGAGCAGCGAGGTGACAGTTCCGTCCTGATTTTGAAAAATGCCCCGCTGGCTCAGTCGTTTCAAAACCGTATAGGTTGTGGACTTTTTCCAGCTCAGTTCCTGCTCGGCCAGTTTGACCAGCGCCGTGGAGGCGATGGGCTCATTTTGCCAGATCAGGTCTGCGAAACGGGACTCCACCGCCCCCAGCTTGCAATCATTCAATAGGATCCCCTCCTTGGTCTACTTGCTGTCGTCCTATAGACAGTCTACACTGTGTAGTCCAAAGTGTCAAGAGAAATTGTAAAACAGCGGGCGCAAGTGGCATTCATAGGAATCGGATCCGATCAGCATGGGCACTGGTGCCCGGAGCTGGGCGGCGTGTCGGCCGCTGCGGCAAATCGCGTCCTGGCAGGGCTGGTCGATGGGAGAATGCTGGTCAAACGCCGGATGGCCGGACACAGGTTGGACCGCAAATCCTGCCCTCACAGGGCAGCAAAAAGGCCGCTGCTCACGAATATGAGCGGCGGCCTTCCTCAATATTTGTCGCTCTTTTTCCCGTTGCAGGCTTTGCAAAGCATTTGACAGTTATCAGGTGTCGTTTGCCCGCCCTTGCTCCAAGGCTTGATATGGTCGCCCTCCATCTCCTCAAATGCAAAGTGCTCTCCGCAGATGGGACATATCCCATTTTGTCTGCTGTACGCCGCCAGCTTATCCCGCTTGTCAAATGCACGCAGGTTTAACAATCTGCCTGCAAATGGGTCTGTATCGCGACAAAGCAAAAACTCATAAATGCCTTTTGGCTTCTGCACATCTTCATCCTCATGCAGACGCTTCACCTCTGCGGCCATAACCGAAGAATTATAAGCGAAATTATGGTACTCGTTGTAGAGGTGACACCAATCCAGGCCTTTCATATCTAAAAAGTATTTTGGAAAAATCTTCTCCACCCAATGGATTACATCCTGGAAATACTGCCACAATTCGTCTGCATCTGCATCCGATTTATAGCGGGCCATGTATTCCGTAATCTCCGAAATACCTTGGTACTCACAGATCCCCCACAACGCCTTTTCGAGCAATTCCTGCCTATTCGGATCGCCGGTAATATATTTGTCCGACAACAGCTTTGCGGCGCAGTTCTGTTTGGAAAAATATCGCTTTGCATCGGAAAGCCACGCGCCGGTATAAACGGAATTGCGAAGCTCCTGTTCTGTCAACTTTGCTCCGGCAATATTGACGACCCGAAACCACTCCAGCTTTTCCGACTCTTTTCCCTCGCAGATATAGACCATAAATTCGTAGTTCATGATTGCATCGTAACTGTCATCGGGCAACGCGTCCCAATAGTATTTTTCCCATCCAGGGTGATAGGGTACTGGTGTTTCAAATACTGCATGACGGATAGGGTTCTCTGCTGGCCGTCCAGCACCTCATAGCTGTCGGGACTGGTCTTGACCCAATACATAACATTGAGAGGGAAGCCTTTCAGCACCGTTTGAATCACGGACTCCGCCTGATCGTTGTCGTAAACAAATTCCCGCTGATAGGGCGGTCGAATGGCAAGCCTGCCGCCGTAGGCGAAAACACCGTCGTCGCCCTGATCGGCATAGCCGTCAAAAACCTCCCTGATCTTGATTTGCTTCGGCTCTATTTTCATTTGGCATGGCCCTCCTTTTAATGAGGATGCGCTTAAATGTATTTTTTGCGTTTCTATCCGCATCGTAATATACGAGACTGGTCATGTTTGCGGTATAATGCCCTCTGCCACCCTGCACCCGATATTTTGTGATCCACTCCTCGCCGATTCTTTTGATTCCGATTTCATCGGAGCCATATTTCCCAGTGTAATCAGCACAGCCAACGATTTCAAATTGCTCTGGATTGTACTTATCCAAAAAGGTGATGGGAACGCCCATGACACCGCTGCACCTTCCGCTTGATGACGATCCGGTCATACAGCCGTCTATACCCTGCGGCGCTTGATGACCACTCTGTCGTAGAGACAGCGGAAGAGGACTCTCTCTCTCTCTCTCTCTCTCTACATGAACAATTTGTGAACTTTCCACACGCAAGTAAAACCGGACGCCGCCGGATACATAGGTCCCCTTCGGCGCGATCTCTGACATAGGCCTGCCCATCCAGCGACTGGCTCCGATGATTTCAAACTGCTCTGGGTTGTGCTTATCCAGATAGGTGATCGGTACGCCCATCTCCTCGAAGTAGTCGCAGGGGATATCTGCAACCTTGCCTACTTCGATGGCATCGTAATTGGCATAGCGGGGGTATTCGTCCTCGTTGCCGTGGTAGCGCTTATAGAGGACAAGTTCTTCGTGGCGCCTATCATGATCGAGGTTTGTGTACCAACATATATTGCCCATAGAACGCCACTTTTGCCCAGATTCATCCACCCAAAATCTTGTTGCGCGTGGTTCGTAGTTATCCGGTACTGTGAATGCCATATCCCCTGACTTAAATCCAAGCCATAATTTATTATTTTTAATAAGTGGAAAAATTTCCTTGTAAGTAATTGTATTTTGATTGCCAATTATTAAGAATTCTTTCCTGTACTCCATAAGTTGTGCGACATATTCCCGAAAAAGACTAAACGGCGGGTTAGTAACTACGATGTCCGCTTGTTTTAGATATTCGATACATTCTTCGCTCCGAAAATCTCCGTCTCCATTCAGCTTTTTCACGCCGCGCTTTTCCGACTTCAGGAGGGCGTCAATATCCGCATCTGAAACACCTCGTCCGTTCGCCATGGGGACCTCCGAAATATCCATGATATAGCCGTGACCTCGGACCACAGGCTCATTTTCTTCATCGAACAAAGAAAGCTGCTGCCCTACCACCGGAGAAGTGCCGTAAGAGGTACAGATCAATCGTTGCAGGCCAAGGTAGTTAAAGTTCCGCAGGAAAAATTTACATAAATTGCTCTCAAAGGGATCGTCGCAGTTGCAAAAAACAGTTTTTCCTCGAAAGTGCCGTTCATAATGGTTGAGCTCTCTTTGGATATCCTCATACTGCGTATAGAACTCGTCCTTTTTGGCATCTCTCGCCTTATGCAGGTTTTCATTCTTTGCCATGTGCTCTCTCGCTCTGTAAATAACCGCACAATATTGGTGGTTGGCGTCTGCTCAACCAACATTCGGAGCTTATAGCAAAGAATCGAGAAAAAGTCCGTCACCCACAACCGTGAGTGACGGACTTTTTACCCTATCATGCGCTTTGTCTGTGGCGTAAGTCTGGCGTAAATCCGCTTTTCTGTACGCTGAAACCTAAGTGTTTCAAAGGCTTGCGGTATTTTTTTAGTACATGCCGCCCATGTCGGGAGCAGCGGGAGCGGCAGGCGCAGGGGGCTCGGGCTTATCGGTGACCAGGGACTCGGTGGTCAGCAGCACGCCGGCCACGGAGGCGGCGTTCTCCAGCGCGGAGCGGGTCACCTTGGTGGGGTCCACGATACCGGCGGAAATCATATCCACATAGGTCTCGCTCAGGGCGTTGAAGCCGTAGCCCACCTTCTTGCTGTTCTTGACCTTCTCCAGCACCACAGAGCCGTCGATGCCGGCGTTGGCGGAGATTTGGCGCATGGGCTCGGTCAAGGCCTTGGCAACGATGGCCACGCCGGTCTTCTCGTCGCCCTCGGCGGCCTTGAGCAGCTTCTCCACAGCGGGAATGGCGTTGACATAGGCGGTACCGCCTCCGGCCACGATACCCTCTTCCACGGCGGCGCGGGTGGCGTTCAGGGCGTCCTCGATGCGGAGCTTCTTCTCCTTCATCTCGGACTCGGTGGCGGCGCCCACACGGATGATGGCCACGCCGCCAGCCAGCTTGGCCAGACGCTCCTGGAGCTTCTCGCGGTCATAATCGGAAGTGGTGACTTCGATCTGGCTGCGGATCTGGGCGACGCGGTCCTTAATGGCCTTGCTCTCGCCGGAGCCGTCCACGATGATGGTGTTGTCCTTGGTCACCTTGACCTGGCGGGCATGGCCCAGCATATCGGCAGTGGCCTCCTTGAGCTCATAGCCCAGGTCGGAGGAAATGACGGTGCCGCCGGTGAGGATGGCCATATCCTGGAGCATCTCCTTGCGGCGGTCGCCGAAGCCGGGCGCCTTCACGCAGCAGACGTTCAGGGTACCGCGCAGCTTGTTGACGATCAGGGTGCTCAGGGCGTCGCCCTCCACATCCTCCGCCACGATCAGCAGCTTCTTGCCGGACTGGACCACCTGCTCCAGGATGGGCAGCAGCTCCTGGATGTTGGAGATCTTCTTGTCGGTGATGAGGATGGCGGCGTCATCCAGAACGGCCTCCATCTTCTCGGTGTCGGTGACCATATAGGGGGCGATATAGCCGCGGTCGAACTGCATGCCCTCGACGACCTCGCTGTAGGTCTCGGCGGTCTTGGACTCCTCAACGGTGATGACGCCGTCGGCGGAGACCTTTTCCATGGCCTCGGCAATCAGCTTGCCGATGGTCTCATCGCCGGAAGAGACGGCGCCCACACGGGCGATGTCCTCGGTGCCGTTGACGGGCTTGGAGTTCTCCTTGATGGCGGCCACGGCGGCGGCGGTGGCGCTGGCAATCCCCTTCTTCATGATCATGGGGTTGGCGCCGGCGGCCAGATTCTTCAGGCCCTCGCGGATAATGGCCTGGGCCAGCAGGGTGGCGGTGGTGGTGCCGTCGCCGGCCACGTCGTTGGTCTTGGTGGAGACTTCCTTGACGATCTGGGCGCCCATGTTCTCAAAGGGATCGGGCAGCTCGATCTCCTTGGCGATGGTCACGCCGTCGTTGGTGATGAGGGGGGTGCCGAACTTCTTGTCGAGCACGACGTTGCGGCCCTTGGGGCCCAGGGTGATCTTAACGGTATCGGCCAGGGTGTTGACGCCGCGCTCCAGGGCGCGGCGGGCGTCCTCGCCGTAGAGAATCTGCTTGGACATAGCGTATTACCTCCAAATTGTAATATGATGCTGGGATCAAAACGAAAACTTACTCGACAACGGCCAGGATGTCGCTCTGGCGCACGATGGTGTACTCCTCGCCGTCCACCTTGACCTCGGTGCCGGCGTATTTACTGGTGATGACCTTCTGGCCCTTCTTGACCACCATCTTGACTTCCTTGCCGTCCACCATTCCGCCGGGGCCCACTTCGATGACTTCGGCCACTTCCGGCTTCTCCTTGGCGGCGCCGGTCAGGATGATACCGCTCTTGGTGGTCTCCTCGGCCTCCACCATCTTGATGATGACTCGATCTGCAAGGGGTTTGAGCTTCATTTGAGGTTCCTCCTTATATGTGTTTTGTGTTTAGCAAATTTAAGGGGTTAGCACTCGAATTATATGAGTGCTAACTTCGAGTATGATAATACCTCGACTTGCCAAAAAAATCAACCCCTATTTTTTAAAAACAGGGGTTGATTTTTTAAAAATTCATCTTTTGTTCACAAACGGAACGGGAGAGTGCTAGTTTTCGCCACGGTAATCCAAATCGCCTGGGTAGAAAAAGGCAACCTTGCGCTCTGAGATCCGGACAGTAAAGGACTTGGCGCGCATCACTTCGCCGTCTATCACCGCCACCAGCTCTTCGGGGGAGGAAAAAGAGAAGGCGGGACCGTGGAAGTGGCGGATGACCTCGGGGTAGCTGCGATAACGGCCCTTGGCATATGCTCCCACCAGCCGGAAAAAGGTAAAGCGGCTCACCCGGGGTACCACGACCATATCCAGCACGCCGTCGTCGGGCTGCGCGTCCCCCACAGGCATGAATCCGCCGCCATAATAGCGGCCGTTGCAGATGCAGATGATAGAGGTCTCCTCCTCCAGGCGGTCCAGGCCAGCCTGGACCACGGTGGGGCGGGCGATGTCGGTGAGGAGGACGTTAACCCCCAGGGAGAGGAGGTAGGCACCGGGGCCCGTGACCAGCGGGAGGCGCTTATAGCGGTGGACGTCGGCGGCCACCCGGGCGTCCACGCCGGCACAGATCACGCCGATGCCCAGCTTACCGTTGCAGTCCATCAGATCAAAGGCGGCCTGGGGTCCCCTGGACAGGGCGGCCAGATCGGAGAAACGGGCGGCGTAATTGGCACCGAAAATCCTCAGAAAGTCATTGCCGGTCCCCTTCGGCACATTGGTGATGGCCGCGTTGGGGTAGCCAGCCGCGCCATTGACCACTTCGTTGAGGGTCCCGTCCCCGCCGCAGGCGTAGATGCGCACCGGGCCGCCGGAACAGGCCGCCCGCCGGGCGAGCCGTTCCGCGTCTCCTGCGGAAGAGGTGAGGACCACCTCGTGCTCCAGGCCCAGCGGGGAAAAGGTCTCCTCCACCCGGCGGAGCAGCGCCTCCGTGCTGCCCCTCTTCCCAGCGGCGGGGTTGACGAGGAAGAGATGCTTCATGGCTTGTCTTCCTTTCATGTTGGAAATGGAGCGTGAAATATGTATGGAAGAGTTACGCTGTCACCGCCGGGGCGGACTCCGGCGCGGTGTCGGCCGCGGCGCTGCGATAGGCGGAGGGCCACAAGGTGATGCGCTGCTCGGCACGGGCCATACGAGAGACGATGGCGGCGGCCTCAGCGCGGGTGAGGCTGTCGGCGGGCCGGAAGGTGAGGCCGGCGTCGGTGCCGGAGAGGATCCCTTTGGCATACAGGCTGAAAATGGCGTCGGCGGCGTAATCCCCGGCCTTTACATCGGGAACGGATGCCTTAACCTGCGCCAGGCTGTTGCGCTCGGGTATGCTGCGGCCCAGTGTGGTGGCGGCAAAGATGCGCGCCATCTCGGCCCGGGTAACGGGGCGTTCGTAGTCGTCGAACTCACCCGGGGAGATCACGCCGCTGGCCTCACAATAGGCGACGGAAGAGCGATACCAAGGGGTCCCGGTGATGGGCTGGAGGTGGAAGCTGTCCCCCCTGGACTGGCTCTCCATGAAAGCAGCCAGCTTTAGGGCTTCCGCCACCGTCAGAGTCTGGTTGGGGGAGAAGGCGCCGTTTCCGGTACCCTGCATCAGGCTGACATTGTAGGCGATATCCACCCATACGGCGAACCAGTCCCTGGGCCCCACATCGGAGAAGGAGGGAAGGCGGCCCTTGATCAGCGGGAACTGGGCGGAAGGTACCTGCCGCTGGGCCATGAGGGAGGGGAGACTGGAGAGGGACACCATCGTGTCCACGCCGCCGGTGGCGAAGACCAGAACATCCAGCCCGTCTACCCGGTCCACCCGGACGGCATCGTAGGCGATGGGATAAAATTCCCATGTCTCGCCCCCCTGGCCGTCGGGGAAAGCGAGGATGCTCACCACGCCCCATTGGTCCCCTTTCTGGGCAAGATACAGCCCATAGCCCAAGTTCTCCAGCGTGTCGTACTCCGGCTGGAGCAGATAGGCGCCGTCCTGGCGGATGAGCCCCATTTTATTGTTTGTGCGGACCAGGGCGGTGCCCAGCGTGAAGTCCAGGACCGACTGATAGCGGATGGGGACGACGACGCTGCCGGTGGTGTCTACAAAGCCCCACAGGCCGTTCTCTGTCGCCTGGGCCAGGCCCTCTTGGTAACCGTATACGATAGGGGCCGCGACGGCGGCGGAAACCACCGCAGCGCAGGAGAGGACCAGAGCGGCCAGCTTGCGGCCCGGATTACTTTTTGCCTTTCTCATATCGTACGCCTCGCTTTCCGTACAGGAACAGATCGCATTTTATCATACCGTTGTATAATTTGCGCCTTTTATCGGCGGTGCGGCCGAAGGTGCGCTCAAACTCCGTGTGGGACGAGAGCAGGGACAGGGTCCAGCCGTCGGGCAGAGAGCGGAAGGCCCGGCCGAATTCCCGATAGAGCTCCTCAGCCTCCCGCTTCTCTAGGATACGTTCGCCGTAGGGAGGGTTGGTGACGAGCCGGCCGTAGGGGGCCTCACGGCGGAACCGGAGGGCGTCCGCCACCTCGAAGCGGACCAGATCCTCCACGCCGGCCTTTTCAGCGTTGGAACGGGCGATGGACACCGCCTTGGGGTCGATATCCCCGCCCCAGATGTCGTAGGACCCGTCAAATTCCCGGTCCATGGCCTCGTCTGCGGCGTCCATCCAGGCCCCAGAGGGAAGAAAGCCCCACTTCTGTGCGGAAAAGGAGCGGTCCAGGCCGGGAGCGCGGTTTTTGGCGATGAGGGCGGCCTCGATGGCAATGGTGCCGGAACCGCAAAAGGGGTCGCAGAAAGGATCGCGGCCCCGGTATTTGGAGAGGAGCACCATGGCGGCGGCCAGAGTCTCCCGCAGAGGCGCCGTGACGCCCACCGCCCGATAGCCCCGTTTGTGGAGGCCGGGGCCAGTGGTGTCCAGCATGAGGACGGCGGTGTCCTTCATGAGGGAGAACTGGATCTGATAGAGAGGGCCGGTCTCGGGCAGCTTGTCCAATCCATAAGCGCCGCCCAGCCGGGCCGCCACGGCCTTTTTAATGATAGCTTGACAGGCGGGAACAGCGTGGAGGGCGGAGTTGAGACAGTGGCCCTTCACCGGGAAGGCCCCGTTCCGGGGGATGAGATCCTCCCAGGGGAGGGCGCGGGTCCCCTCGAAAAGGGCATCGAAGTCCCCGGCGGGGAAGGAGCCCAGCACGAGGAGCACCCGTTCTCCGGTGCGAAGATTTAGATTGAGGCGGGGAATGTCCGCCGCACGGGCCCCGCAGAGGACCCGACCATTTTCCGGGCGTACGTCGGTCAGGCCCAGGCGGCGCAGCTCTTCCGCCGCAAGCCCCTCCAGCCCGAACAGAGTGGGTACGGCCAATTCCAGATGTTCCATCATTGCTCCGATCTCCAGACGATCTCATTACTTTATGATAGATTATAGCGGACTTCCCCCGGCTTGGCAAATCCTTTTCCTGTTTTACCCACAAAATTACCGGTTGCAGCCCGGAACGGGGCACAGAGACTTTTCAGAAATACTCTGGTATTTTACCCGGGGATATGGTACACTGATGACATCCCGTAAAAAGGAGGGGATCTATCATGAACATGAGCCTGTTCTGGCTCATCGCCCTCATCCTGTTCGGCGTTTTGGAGGCGGTTACGGTGGGCCTGACGTCCATCTGGTTTGCCGTAGGGGCCCTGGCCGCTCTCGTGGCCTGTGCCGCAGACGCGCCGATGCTGGTGCAGGTCGTCGTCTTCCTGGGGGTGTCGTTCCTCACCCTGCTGCTGGTCCGCCCCATGGCGCAGAAGTACGTCAATGACCGGCATGTGGCCACCAATGCAGACCGGGTCATCGGCAGGGAGGCCGTGGTCATCCAGAAGATCGACAACCTGGAGGGGCAGGGACAGGTCTCCGTGTCCGGGGCGGTATGGACCGCCCGCAGTCAGGAGGATCAGGTCATCCCCGTGGGGGAGCGGGTCCGGGTCCTCCGCATCGAGGGAGTCAAGGTCTACGTTACGCCAGCATCCGGCCCGGTCGAGCCGTCTGAAGAGTAAAGGAGGAAGTTCCATGCATCCATTTGCCGCCCTGGGCACCTTTCTGGTGCCTGTCGTGCTGATCGTACTGGTAATTCTGATCCTGGCCGCCAACATCAAGGTGGTCCAGCAGTCCAAGGCCTATGTGGTGGAGCGCCTGGGCGCGTTCCATTCCGTCTGGGGCGTGGGCATCCACTTCAAGCTCCCCTTCCTGGAAAAGGTGGCCAAGGTGGTCTCCCTGAAGGAGCAGGTGGTGGACTTTGCCCCTCAGCCGGTCATTACCAAGGATAATGTGACCATGCAGATCGACACGGTCATCTACTTTCAGATTACCGACCCCAAGCTCTACACCTATGGCGTAGAGCACCCCATGAGCGCCATTGAGAACCTCACCGCAACCACGCTGCGGAACATCATCGGCGAGTTGGAACTGGACCAGACGCTGACCAGCCGCGACATCATCAATTCCAAAATGCGGGCCCTGCTGGATGAGGCCACCGACCCCTGGGGCATCAAGGTGGGCCGCGTGGAGCTTAAGAACATCATCCCGCCCCGGGAGATCCAGGACGCCATGGAGAAGCAGATGAAGGCCGAGCGTGAGCGCCGGGAATCCATCCTTCAGGCCGAGGGACAGAAGCAGAGCCAGATCCTGGTGGCCGAGGGCGAGAAGCAGTCCCTCATCCTCCGGGCTGAGGCGGCCAAGGAGGCCGCCATCAAGAAGGCCGAAGGCGAGGCAGAGGCCATCCGAAAGGTCCAGGAGGCCACCGCCGAGGCCATCAAGCTCCTCAACGAGGCCAATGCCAGCGACGCCGTGGTGAAGCTCAAGGCACTGGAGGCGTTCCAGGCCGCCGCAGACGGAAAGGCCACCAAGATCATCATCCCATCCGAGATCCAGGGCCTGGCCGGACTGTGTGCGTCCGCCAAGGCGCTGCTGGAGCCGGACGGCAGACCCACCGACACAAAGAAATAAGAGCTGAAAACAGGACGTACCGCTGTCGGCAGCGGTACGTCCTGTCAGTTTACCGGAACAGCGGGCTCATGTCCGTATCTGGCCGGTGCCGTAGACGATGTATTTGGAGCTGGTGAGCTCCTCCAGCCCCATGGGGCCCCGGGCGTGCATCTTCTGTGTGGAGATGCCGATCTCCGCCCCTAGTCCGAACTCAAAGCCGTCGGTGAAGCGGGTGGAGGCGTTGACGTACACCGCCGCCGCGTCCACCTCGTCCAGAAACTTCTGGGCGGTGAAGTAGTTGGCGGTCACGATGGCCTCGGAGTGTCCGGAGCCGTGGTCGTTGATAAAGGCGATGGCCTCGTCGGCGTCCTTTACCACACGGACGGCCAGGATATAGTCTCCGTATTCGGTGTCCCAGTCCTCCGCTGCGGCGGGGACCACGCAGGGGCCCAGAATCTCCGCCGTCCGGGGGCAGCCACGGAGCTCCACATGTTTCTCATCCAGCAGCGCCTTGGCCTTGGGGAGAAAGGCCTCCGCCACGGCCTCGTGGACCAGCAGGCACTCGGCGGCGTTGCACACGGAGGGGCGGGAGGTCTTGGCGTTGTAGATGATATCGGCCCCCATGTCCAGGTCGGCCTCTGCGTCCACATAGACATGGCAGACCCCCACGCCGGTCTCGATGACAGGCACTTTGGCGTTCTGGACCACAGCCCGGATGAGGCCTGCGCCGCCGCGGGGGATGAGAACGTCCAGGTAGCCGGTGAGCCCCATCAGCTCATTTGCGCTCTCCCGGCTGGTGTCCTCCACCAGGGCCACACAGTCCTCGGGCAGCCCGGCGGTCTCCAGAGCGGACCGCATGACGGAGACAAAGGCCTGGTTGGAGCGGAAGGCCTCCTTGCCGCCCCGGAGGATGACGGCGTTGCCCGACTTGAGGCAGAGAGCGGCGGCATCCACCGTGACGTTGGGCCGGGCCTCGTAGATGATGCCGATGACGCCCAGGGGGACCCTGCGTTTGCCGATGATGAGGCCGTTGGGGCGGCGCGTCATTCGGGTGACTTCACCGACCGGGTCCGGAAGGGCGGCCACCTGGCGCACGCCCTCGACAATGCCCGCTATGCGCTGCGGGCTGAGGGCAAGCCGGTCCAGCAGGGATTGCTTCATGCCGCCCGCCCGGGCGGCGTCCAGGTCCTTTTGATTTTCAGCCAGGATGGCGTCCTGGTGCAGGCACAGCGCCTGGGCGATGGCCTCCAGAGCGGCGTTTTTCTCTGCGGCGCCCGCCACGGCAAGGACGCGGGCGGCGCACTTCGCGGCCAGGCCCTGGGTCTCCAATGCGGTCATAGTGGGGGATCCCTCCTTCAAAGATAAGAATTAAGAACCAACTGAGTCCAGTGCCTTTTCAGGACAGGGCGGAGCAAGGGGGCTTTGCGACAAAGCGGGTCCCCACATCCTCGCCGTTGACTACGCCGTAGAGGTCCTCGGGGCGGGCGCCATTGGTGATGACCATGTCCACGCCTGCGCCCATGGCCAGTTCGGCGGCGCTGAGCTTCGTCGCCATGCCCCCGGTGCCGCGCCAGGACCCGGCTCCGCCGGCCATGGCCCGCAGCTCCGGTGTGACGGCCTCCACCCGGTGGATGAGCCGGGCGGAGGGGTTTGCATGGGGATCGGCGTCGTAGAGACCGTCAATGTCGCTCAGAAGCACCAGCAGGTCCGCCCGGCACAGCCGGGCTACCATGGCCGACAAGGTGTCGTTGTCGCCCAGAACCTTGCACTTGCCGGTCTCGATCTCCGCAGAGGACACCGAGTCGTTTTCGTTGACCACGGGGATAATCCCCAGCTCCAGCAGGGACTCAAAGGTATTGTGGAGGTGCTCGGCCCGGACAGGGGCGTCCACATCCTCGCCGGTGAGCAGGATCTGGGCCACCACCCGGTTGTATTCCCCGAACATCTTGTCGTAGAGGTGCATCATCATGCACTGTCCCACCGCAGCGGCGGCCTGCTTCATCCGCAGCTCGGTAGGGCGCGCCTTCAGTCCCATCTTGGCCGTCCCGACGGCAATGGCGCCGGAGGACACTAGGATGACCTCATGGCCCATCCCCTCCAGATCGGAGAGCGTTCTGGCCAGCAACTCCATATTATGTAGATTGAGCCTTCCAGTGTCGTGGGTCAGGGTGGAGGTCCCCACCTTTACCACGACACGGAGACAATGCTTTTCCGTTTCCATCACACTCACGCTCCTGCTGTTACGAAAAAATCCCATCCCACTTTACCACATCATAGCACAAGCGCGGGCAAAGAGGAAGAGTAAAATTGAATGGTGAGATTTTTGCCGTTTCGCTCTGGAAAAGCAAGAAAATTTTGCGCAAATTCGTGTTTTTTATGTTGTAATTCCGCCTCCATTGCGTTACAATGTAGTGCGCTGGGAAACTGTCGATTGAAAGGGGCTTGACTTGTGTATGATAAATATCGTCCTGGTCGAACCCGAGATCCCCATGAACACCGGCAATGTGGCCCGCACCTGCGCGGCCACTGGCAGCACGCTCCATCTCATCGAGCCCCTGGGCTTTGACATCTCGGACAAGGCGGTCAAGCGGGCGGGCCTCGATTATTGGCATCTGGTGGACGTACACGTCTATGCGTCCCTGGATGATTTTTTTGCCCGGAATCCCCAGCCGGACCTGTGGCTCACCACCACCAGGTCTGCGCGCCGGTACAGCGACGCGGCGTACCGGGACGGCTGCTGGCTCTTTTTCGGGAAAGAGACGGCCGGGCTGCCGCCGGCGCTGCTGCAGCGGTACCCCGAGCGCTGCGTCCGCCTCCCCATGCGGGAGGAGGCCCGCAGCCTGAACCTGGCCAACACCGTGGCGGCGGTAACCTATGAGGCCCTCCGCCAGTTGGATTTCCCCGGCCTGATACAGGATGGGCACCGGGCCTGGGAGGAACAGAAAGCCTGCGTCATCCGGCGCTGAGCCGCCGCAATTCACCGTTTCGATCACACCTCCACCTGTAACCTTGAAAGGAGCTTTGCAAATGAACTATAACAAAAAGACCGTGAAGGACATCGACGTAGCGGGCAAGAAGGTCCTGCTCCGCTGCGACTTCAACGTGCCGCAGGACAAGGCCACCGGAGCCATTACCGATGACAAGCGCATCGTGGCCGCCCTGCCCACCATTGCGTACCTGCTGGATCAGAAGGCCGCCGTGATAGCGTGCTCCCATTTGGGCAAGCCCAAGGGCGAGTGGAAGCAGTCCCTGAGCCTGGCCCCTGTTGCAAAGCGCCTCTCCGAGTTGCTGGGCCGGGAGGTCCTCTTTGCCACGGATATCGTGGGAGAGGACGCCAAGGCCAAGGCCGCGGCGCTGAAACCCGGGGAGATCCTGTTACTGGAGAATCTGCGCTTTGATAAGCGGGAGGAGAAGAACGACCCGGAGTTTGCCAAGGAGCTTGCCTCCATGGCGGAGGTATATGTCTCCGATGCCTTCGGCACCGTGCATCGTGCCCATGCCTCCACTGCCGGCGTGGCGGCCTATCTGCCCGCCGTCTCCGGCTTCCTCATCGGCAAGGAGCTGGATATCATGGGCAAGGCGCTGGACGACCCCAAGCGCCCCTTCGTGGCTGTGCTGGGCGGCGCGAAGGTCTCCGACAAGATCAATGTGATCAACAACCTCCTGGAGAAGGCCGACACCATCATCATCGGGGGCGGCATGGCGTATACCTTTAAAAAGGCGGAGGGCTACACCATCGGCAAATCCCTTCTGGAAGAGGATAAGCTGGACTACGCGCGGGAAATGATGCAGAAGGCCGAGGCAAAGGGCGTGAAGTTCCTGCTGCCTGTGGACAACCTCTGTGCAGCGGAGTTTTCCGCCAGCGCAAAGCCTGTGCTGGAGGAGCAGAACATTCCGAACGAACTGATGGGAATGGACATCGGGCCCAAGGCCATCGAAGCCTTCTCCGATGCGGTGAAGGGCGCGGGCACTGTGGTGTGGAACGGGCCCATGGGCGTCTTTGAGTTCCCCGCCTTTGCCGGGGGCACCAAGGCCATGGCCAAAGCGCTGGCTGAGTCCGGCGCCATCACCATCGTGGGCGGAGGCGACTCTGCCGCGGCGGTGGAGCAGCTTGGCTACGCCGACAAGATGACCCATATCTCCACTGGCGGCGGCGCCTCTCTGGAATTCCTGGAGGGTAAGGAACTGCCCGGTGTGGCATGTTTGCTGGATAAATAAAAGCACAGGCAGGCGCATGGGGGAGACGGGAAAATGAAAAAGCGCCTGCGGCCTTCCGCCCGCAGGATATGTTTCGTAAAAGGCCGGGCTGATGTGCCGGTCGTTGCCCAACCCGCGCCGTGACAGCGCAATGAGCAAGAAGCGACAGATCAAACAGATAGAAAGGGGTCCGCGAAACCCATGAATAGAAGATACCGGAAAACGATCATTGCGGGAAACTGGAAGATGAACAAGACTCTCTCGGAGACCCGTGCCTTTGCCGAAGAGCTTAAGCCCATCCTGCCCAAGGGCAAGTGGTGTGACGTGGTGCTCTGCGTGCCCTATGTGAACATCCCCGCCGCGATCCGCCTGTTCAAGGACTGCCGGGTGGCCATCGGCGCGGAGAACTGCCACTATGAGGCCACCGGCGCCTACACCGGCGAGGTGTCGGCCGAGATGCTCAAGGAGCTGGGCGTAAAGTATGTCATCATCGGCCATTCCGAGCGTCGGCAGTATTACAACGAGACGGACCTCACGGTCAATAAGAAGGTACACGCCGCCCTGGAGGTGGGGCTGCGCCCCATCGTCTGCGTGGGCGAGAGCCTGGAGCAGCGGGAACTGGGCGTGACCATGGAGCTCATCGCCTATCAGGTGAAGTGCGCGCTCTCCGGCGTGAGCGCCGATAAGTTGCGCCATGTGGTCATCGCCTACGAACCGCTATGGGCCATCGGTACGGGCAAGACCGCCACGGCCGAACAGGCCGGTGAGGTCTGCCAGGCCATCCGCGCGGTGATCCGCAAATTGTACGGTGCCCGTGTGGCCCGCAGCGTGACCATCCAGTACGGCGGCTCCATGAATCCCAAGAATGCGGCTGAACTTCTGGCACAGCCCGACGTGGACGGCGGCCTGATCGGCGGCGCGTCTCTGAAGCCGGAGCAGTTCGTGGAGATCATCAACGCGGCCAATCAGGACGGCTGAGGAGGCCGCAGTCCACGGGTGAGCGAAGCGAACCGCGCCGGCAGGCGCGTCCAAGCCCAGAGGGCTTGCCGCAGGGCGGATTGATTCTGCCCGAGGAAGTCAAATAAAGGGGGTCCCCGCGCAATGGAAAAATTGCGTGGGGCGGACGGCGGCCTGATCGGCGGCGCGTCTCTGAAGCCGGAGCAGTTCGTGGAGATCATCAACGCGGCCAACCAGGACGGCTGAGGGACGTTCCCAATCTCCAACTTTATAGATTCGAGGTTCCATCATGAACAAAACGCCTACCACTCTCATCATCATGGACGGGTTTGGACTCCGGAAGGAGACCGCGGGCAACGCCATTGCCAACGCAAAAAAGCCAAACCTGGACCGCATCTTTGCCTCCAATCCCGGCTGTAAGCTGTCCGCGTCCGGCCTGGATGTGGGGCTGCCCGCAGGGCAGATGGGCAATTCCGAGGTGGGACACACCAATATCGGCGCGGGCCGGGTGGTCTTTCAGGACTTGCCCCGGATCTCCAAGGCCATTCAGGACGGGGACTTTTTCACAAACGAGGCCTATGTTTCCGCAATGGACGACTGCAAGGCGAAGGGGACGGCGCTCCATGTCATGGGACTGCTGTCGGACGGCGGCGTTCACAGCCACATCGAGCACATCTTCGCACTCCTGGATATGGCCAAGCAGCGGGGACTGTCCAGGGTGTATGTCCACGCCTTCCTGGACGGACGCGACGTACCCCCCTCCTCCGGCAAGGACTTTGTGGCGCGGTTGCAGGCCAAGTGCGAGGCGCTGGGCAACGCCAAGATCGGTGTGATCTCCGGCCGGTATTACGCCATGGACCGGGATAAGCGCTGGGACCGGGTGCAGAAGGCCTATGATGCGCTGGTGCTGGGAGAGGGCCCCTTTAAGCCGGACCCGGTGAATGCGGTGCAGAAATCCTACGACGCCGGCGTGACCGACGAGTTTGTGGTGCCTGTTGTCTGCTGTAAGGAGGCGGTCATTGGCGGGGAGGACTCCGTTGTCTTCATGAACTTCCGCCCGGACCGGGCGCGGGAGATCACCCGTTGTCTGGTGGATCCGGACTTTACCGATGTAGAGCGGAAGAAGGGATTTTTCCCCCTCCACTATGTCTGCACCACCGAGTACGACGCCACTATGCCCAATGTGACGGTGGCATTCCCCCACCATAAGCTCACCAATATTTTCGGCGAATATATCTCCAAGCTGGGACTTACCCAGCTCCGGATCGCAGAGACGGAAAAATATGCGCACGTCACATTTTTCTTCAATGGCGGCGTGGAGCAGGTGTTTCCCGGCGAAGACCGGGTGCTCATCCCCTCTCCCAAGGTGCCCACCTACGATCTCAAGCCCGACATGAGCGCCCGCGAGGTCACGGACGCCTGTGTGGAGCGGATCGAAAGCGGCAGCTATGATGTGATCATTCTGAATTTTGCAAACTGTGATATGGTAGGCCACACCGGCGTCTACGAGGCCGCCCGCCTGGCAGTGGAGACGGTGGACGAATGCGTGGCCAGAGTGGTGGAGGCCACCTCCCGCATGGGCGGGATCACCCTCATCACGGCCGATCACGGCAATGCGGACCGGATGCTGGAGGACGATGGTGTGACGCCCTATACGGCGCACACCACCAATCCTGTCCCCTTCTATATCGTCGGGGCTGATGTGAAGCTCCGGGACGGCAAGCTGGCGGATATCGCCCCCACTATGCTGGACCTGATGGGGCTCCAAAAGCCCGCCGAGATGGATGGGGAGACCCTGATCGTTTCTTGAGATGCGTGTTCGGGCGGCGTGACCGCCCTGACAGGAATAGACGCGGCCCACAGGGGCGGCCGCGCAACTTGAAAGGAGATCATACCAATGAAGCAGATCATCGAAATCGTTGACGTTCTGGGCCGCGAGATTCTGGACTCCCGCGGCAACCCCACCGTGGAGGTGGAGGTCTATCTGGAGGACGGGACCGTAGGCCGCGCCGCAGTGCCTTCCGGTGCCTCCACCGGCATTTACGAGGCCTGTGAGCTCCGGGACGGCGACAAGAGCCGCTACCTGGGCAAAGGCGTGCTCAACGCTGTAGAGAATGTGAACACGGAGATCGCCGAGTGTCTGGTGGGCATGAACGTGCTGGACCAGGTGTCCATCGACAAGGCCATGCTGGAGCTGGACGGCACGCCCAACAAGACCCGTCTGGGCGCCAATGCCATTCTGGGCGCCTCTCTGGCCTGCGCCAAGGCGGCCGCGGAGAGTCTGGGCTGCTCGCTCTATAATTATATCGGCGGCGTGAACGCCAAGACCCTGCCCGTGCCCATGATGAATATCCTCAACGGCGGCGCACACGCCACCAACAATGTGGATATCCAGGAGTTCATGATCATGCCTGTGGGCGCCTGCTGCTTCCGCGAGGCTCTGCGGATGTGCGCCGAGGTCTTCCACACCCTGAAGGGTGTGCTGAAGGAGAACGGCACTCCCGCCGCCGGCGTGGGCGACGAGGGCGGCTACGCCCCCAACCTAAAGAAGGATGAGGACGCCCTGAAGGTCATTGTCCAGGCCATTGAGAAGGCCGGCTTCAAGCCCGGCGAGGACTTTATGATCGCCATCGACGCCGCCACCTCCGAGTGGTACAACGACGAGACCGGCTGCTATGATCTGCCCAAGGCCAAAAAGACCATGACCAAGCAACAGATGGTCAACATGTGGAAGAACTTCGCGGCCAAGTATCCCATCATCTCCCTGGAGGACGGCATGGGCGAGAACGACTGGGAGGGCTGGGCCATGCTCACCAAGGCCATCGGCGACAAGGTCCAGCTGGTGGGCGACGACCTGTTTGTCACCAACACGCAGCGCCTCTCCACCGGTATCGAAAAGAAGGTGGCCAACGCCATCCTCATCAAGGTCAATCAGATCGGCACCCTCACCGAGACGCTGGACGCCATCCAGATGGCCAACCGTGCCGGCTATACCGCCATCGTATCCCACCGCTCCGGAGAGACCGAGGACGCCACCATCGCTGATATCGCCGTGGCACTGAACGCCGGGCAGATCAAGACCGGCGCCCCGAGCCGCACCGACCGCGTGGCAAAGTACAATCAGCTCCTGCGCATCGAGGAAGAGCTGGACGATGTGGCGGAGTATCCCGGCAAGAAGGCGTTTTTCAACCTGAACAAGTAAGCGGCTGCCGCAGAGAAAAGGAGGTCCCCGACCATCGGCCGGGGACCTCCTTTTGTCTTACGAGTCGGCTCGAGGCCCTGGAATGGAAAACAGCACAGGGAGAACCGGAAAGAGGAGCGGCATCACAGCTTTTCCGCCATCACCCGCTTGACCAGATCGGCGGATACCAGATGTCTGACCATCTCCTTACAGGTGGTCAGAGCCTGGACGGACACGAACTCATAGCGTCCGTGGGCGTACTGGGTTCCGCATGGCAGGTTGGGGCAGGGGAGGCCCTTGCTGGTGAGCTGGCTGCCGTCGGTGCCGCCGCGGATGGCCACAGCCACCGGATCCTCCACACCGGCCAGGCGCATGGCGGCCACGGCCAGCGCCACGATCTCGGGCTTATCTTCCAGCCATTTGGCCATGTTGGGGTACTGGTCGGTGATCTCCAGGCGGATGCAGTCGGAGCCCCAACGGCGGCGCAGCTCCTCCGCGGCCTTTTCCATCACGGCCTTCCGCTCTGCAAAGCGGGCGGAGTCGTGGTCGCGGATGAGATAGATCATCCTGGTCTCCTCCACGTTGCCGGTGAGGGAGAGCAGGTGGAAGAAGCCCTCCCGCCCATCGGTGTGGAAGGGGGTCTCCAGAGGCGGCAGGAGCGCGTTGAAGTCCATGGACATCAGCAGCGCGCTCTTCATCAGCCCTTTGGAGGAGCCGGGATGGACGGACAGCCCGGTAAGCGTGACCTGGGCCTGGGCGGCGTTGAAGGTCTCATAGGCGTATTCGTTGGGGGCGGGACCATCCAGTGTATAGGCGAAGTCCGCGCCGAAGCCGGGAATATCAAAGCCCAGAGGACCGCGGCCGATCTCCTCGTCGGGGGTGAAGGCCACCTTGACAGTCCCATGGGGGGTGCCGGCGGCGATAAGATCCTCCAGTGCCTGAAGGATTACGGCGATACCACCCTTGTCGTCCGCACCCAGGAGAGTCCGCCCATCGGCAAAGATCAGATCTTCACCCAAGAAGCGGTCCAGCTCCGGAAAGTGTTCGGCGTCCATCACCACGCCCAGCTCCCGGTTGATTACCAACTCGCCGCCGTCGTAGTGGAAGATTTGAGGGTTGACATCCTTGCCCGTCAGATCTGGGGAGGTGTCCATATGGGCCAGCAGGCCGATGACGGGGAGAGCGCCGCATCCGGGGGTGGCCGGAAGGGTGGCATATACATAGCAATGCTCATCCACATGGGCATCGGTGAGTCCCAGCTCCCGCAGTTCATCCACTAGAAGCCGGGCCAGATCGAATTCCCGCGCGGCGCTGGGCAGGACGTCCGGCGGAGCACTGGGATCGCTTTCGGTATGGATACGCACATAGCGCAGGAAACGGGATACGACTTTTTCCATGGTTTAACCTCCTATCCGACCGCACTGCCGGGAGCGACCGGTACTGTATGGGGCTACGGCGGAACACAGTGGGAAAAGGGAGCGGTGGTCAGCCCTTGTCCGATGGCTCCTTTTCCGGCAGTACCACGACCCGGATCTCCAAAACGCGGCGGTGATCCACTTTCGTCACCGTTACATCCAGATTTTCATAGACAAAATGGTCGCCCTCCTCAGGCACCCTGCCCACCTCCTCCATGACCCAGCCGGAGACCGTGGTGGAGTCGCGCTCTCCCTTGATGGAGAAGAGGTCGTAGAGGTCGGTGAGGTTGGCGTTGCAGGAGATGAGGTAGCTCCCATCCTCCTGCTTTTTGAATTCCTCGATGACCTCGTCGTGCTCGTCCCAGATCTCTCCCACCAGCTCTTCCACGATATCTTCTAGTGTGCAGAGACCCTCGGTGCCGCCGTATTCGTCCACCACAATGACCATGTGGGCCTTCTCCCGCTGGAGGATGCGCAGCAGATCGGAGATTTTAGTGTTGGCAGTGGTGTAGAGGACGGTGGCGATAATGGCGGACACGTCGCTTTGACCATGGTAGCGTGCGGCATGGAAATCCTTTTCGTGGATGACGCCCACGATATTGTCGATGTCCTCATGGTATACGGGCAGGCGGGAATAGCCGTTTTCCGCAAAGACTTTGGCGATCTCGTCCATGGAGTCGGTATCCTCCACGGCCACGATATCCACCCGGGGGGTGAGGATCTCCTCCACCTCCAGGTCGCTGAACTCGATGGCGGAGCGGATCAGCGCGCTCTCATCCTGGTCCAGGCCGCCCTCGTTTTCGGCCTCAGAGACCATGGTGATAAGCTCCTCTTCCGTGATTCCCGCGTTCCCCTGCTTCCGGATAATTAGACTGAGGAACTTCTTCCACTGGGCGGCCAGAAAGGTGAGGGGACGCAGCAGGGCCATGAGCAGCCGCAGAAAGGGGGCGGAGAACATGGCGAATTGCTCGGGGAACTCCTTGGCCATGCTTTTGGGGGAGATCTCGCCGAAGATAAGGATCACGATGGTGACCACGAGGGTGGCGACGGCCGGCCCCTGGGCCTCACCCAGCAGAGAGATGAACAGCAGTGTGGCAAGCGAGGTGGACGCATTGTTGACCACGTTGTTGCCGATGAGGATGGTGGACAGCAGCCGGTCATAATCATCGGCCAGGGCCAGGGTGGAGGCAGCCCGCCGGTCCCCGGCCTCCGCCCTGCTCTTCAGACGAATGCGGTTGAGAGAGGTGAAGGCGGTCTCTGTGGCGGAAAAATAGGCGGAAAAGACGACCAGGACAAGAATGGCGACGAGCTTGGCAATACTGGACGGGTCCATGAGGACAGATCAACTCCATTTTTTAGATTGAGATTTTGTGTACAAAAGGACAGCCCTATGCCGCGCTGCGGCTAAGGCTGCCCTCTTTGTCATCCTGTGCAGTTACTGGGCGGAGGTTGGTCCACGGGGACTCACCGACCCCTTTCAAAATATTTGTCTTTCAGTATAGCAGAGCTCTCCTGTAATTGCAAGGGAAAAAATCAGCGCATTCCTTCTTCCGGTGTATAGCAGTTATGTTGAACACAAAAGGGAATGAGGACTTTCTCAAAGGTTGCGCTGATATCAAAAATTGATAAAATTGACTTTGGATAAAATACGGGAATGTATGCCAGTTCGAGAACTCCCAGTCTGCGGGGGCGCCCCATTTTGAGGCGTCCCCTTATTGTTTCGACGGAGGGTGCTCCAAATGTACAATAGACAAGAGAAAAGGAAAATCAGCGCCCATTGCGCTTGGGCATTTCAAAAAAGCGCATATCCCGTCCACACGCGCGGGTGAGGAAATCCTTGAAATCCGCCGCCTCTCCCACGGTAAAATCCGTTTTGCGGGTCAGAACACACTGTCCGCTTTTCAGAAAGACCAGAAAATACCGCTCAGTCTCCACCAGGTCGGTGACCTGAGAGTAGGGGGTCTCCACACTGCCTGCGCTGTCGGAGGCATCCAGCTTGTCATCATAGAAGCGGTAGCGGGTGGGGATGCCGTAGAATTTGTTTTTTTTTGCCGCCTTCACCACGCGGTCCAGCAGCCGGTGACACACCTGACGGGCGGCAAAACGGTCCACATAGGGGACCAACAGAAGCACGATGGCCAGCGTCGTGATGCCGGAGCCCAAAGCTCGGATCGAAGTGTAGTTGCCGCCGGCGGCGATCCACCAAACGCACAGGGCCAGTACGACGGCGAGGGCATACAGGCTTTTGATGGAGTTTTTTTCATGCAGCATATAGTGGGCGGTCACCATATTGTTGTAAGCATCCTGGTCGTGGGCGGTCTCCACCTGAAAGTTCGGCTCCATGAACATCAACTCCTCCTCAATTGTGCGCACTGCTCATCCGTAAGCGGGACGCCGCCGCCCAGCAGGCGGACACCCAGACAGATCTGCGCGGTGTGCTCCAGCGTCTCCATCCGCCAATAGGCCTGCTCCAGGTCCAAACCCAGCGTAACGGCACCGTGATTGGCCAGAAGGACCGCGTCGTGGTCGTCGAGCAGAGGGCCGGCGGCGGCGGACAGTGCCGGGGTACCGGTACGGGCATAGGGGGCGCAGGGAACAGGGCCCAAGACCATCAGGGCCTCGCCCAGAATGGACGCATCCAAAGCTTTGTGGGCGCAGGCGAATGCTGTGGAGGCGGGGGGATGGGCATGACAGATGCCGCCCACATCGCCCCGGCGGCGGTAACACTCCAAATGAAGGGGCGTCTCGGAGGAGGGGAGGTAAGCCCCGCTGGACTCCACCACCCGTCCCTCGCTGTCCACGACCACGGGCATATCCGTGGTGAGAAAGCCTTTGCTGACGCCGGCGGGGGTCACCAGAAAAAGCCCCTCCCCCAGACGGCGGCTGAGGTTTCCATCGTTGGAGGCCACCCAGCCCCGCTCCCACATCCGACGTCCCAGCTCGCATATGAGCCGGCGCTGGGTCTCATAATCCATACTGCACTCTCCTTTATGCGGATCGACTGTATCTATCATTATAATGCCCCGAGACGGGGCTGGCAAGTCCGAAGGAAAAAGAAAGGCTCTCCGCGCTGCGGAGAGCCTTAAAATGCCGCGGGGGTCCGACTTTTCCAGAGGCGGAGAGGCATCGTCCGTCCCTCTGTGTCCTGTGCCGCCCAGGGAATACAGAGCATTCCGCCTCGCGGGGCGGGGTGATGGCCCTATCCCCGCCAGCTGAACACGTCCAGACCGGTTTTTGGCAGCCGGAAGGCGGTCGGGACGAGCCGGAGAGAAAAAGCTACCGCTGGCCCAACGGCTGATAGGTCCGGTGTTGCCCCACATATTTGTAGGCGGGGCGGATGATCTTTCCCATATTGATGAGCTCTTCGATCCGATGGGCGCTCCAGCCGGCGATGCGGGCCATGGCGAAGAGAGGCGTATAGAGCTCCAGGGGGAGATCCAGCATGTGATAGACGAAGCCGGAATAGAAGTCCACGTTGGCGGCCACGCCCTTATAGATCTTGCGCTCGTCGGCGATAACCTGGGGAGCCAGGCGTTCCACACGGGAGTAGAGCTCATATTCATCGGTGCGGCCCTTTTCCCGAGAGAGGGTCTCCACAAAGCCGCGCAGGATGTTGGCGCGGGGGTCGGAGAGGGAGTAGACTGCGTGGCCCATGCCGTAGATGAGGCCGGCGTGGTCGAATGCCTCGCCGTGGAGGAGGGCGCGCAGGTGGGCTTTGATCTCGTCCTCGTCGGACCAGTCCTTCACGCTGGCCTTGATGTCCTCAAACATCCGCACCACTTTGATGTTGGCGCCGCCGTGCTTGGGACCTTTGAGGGAGGCCAGCGCTGCGGCCATACAGGAGTAGGTGTCGGTCCCCGAGGAGGTGACCACATGGGTGGTAAAGGTGGAGTTGTTGCCGCCGCCGTGCTCCGCGTGGAGCATGAGGCAGATATCCAGAATGTGGGCCTCCCAGAAGGAATAGGAGGAGTCGGCGCGGAGCAGCGTGAGGATGTTCTCCGCTGTGGAGAGCTCCGGACGGGGAGCATGGATGAAGAGGGAATTCCCCTCCTTGTAGTGATAGGCCTGATAGCCGTAGACGGCGTAGAGAGGGAAGGTGGCGATAAGCTGCATACACTGCCGCACCACATTGGGCAAACTGATGTCGTCGGTTTTGTCGTCATAGGATGCGATGGAGAGAACGCATTTGGCCAGGGAGTTCATCATATCCTGGGTGGGGGACTTGAGGATGACGTCCCGGACAAAGTTTTTTGGAAGCGTGCGGTAGTAGGAGAGCTGGGCGGAAAAGGCGGAGAGCTCCGTCTCCGTGGGAAGCTGACCGAAGAGAAGCAGGTAAGCGGTCTCTTCAAAGCCGAAGCGCTTTTCGCGCAGGGCGGAACCCACCAGGTCCTGAATGCTATAGCCGCGGTAATAGAGTTCGCCCTCGCAGGGGATCTCCTCCCCGTCCACCATCTTTTTTGAGACGATGTCGGAGATCTCTGTCAGTCCCGCCAGGACGCCCTTGCCGTTCAGGTCGCGGAGGCCGCGCTTCACATCGTAGCGCACGTAGTCGTCCGCGGCAATGGAGCTGTTCTCCAGGCTGCGGCGCGCCAAGGCCTCAATGGCGGGGGTCACATCGCTGTAGTTGGGGTTGCTGGCCATGTTAAGATCGCACTCCTTTCTGTGTAAAGCACAGCCGGAGGAAGCTCCCCCGGCTGGTGGTCTATATTATCAAATTTACTTTATCATATAAATGTTACCATTCTGTGAATGGAGAAAAGTTTCATTTTGCGAAAAAACTGCGGAGAACGGCGCGGCGGAGAGAAAGAGGCAGGGCGGTCTGCTTTGGCAGACCGCCCTGTTGGGACGGGGGAGGTAAGACTATTCCAGGGCCTCCAGCTCTTCCAGCCAAAGGACGGCCACGGCGTCCGATGGCATCCTCCAGTCGCCCCTGGGAGAGAGGGTGACAGAGCCCACCTTGGGCCCGTCCGGCAGACAGGAGCGCTTGAACTGCTGGTTGAAAAAGCGGCGGTAGAAGGTTTTTTCCCACTTCAGGATGGTGGCCCTGTCATAGCTCCGGCCAAAGGCATGCTCGGCAAGGCGCAGCACTTTTCTGGGCGGGAAGGCCCAGCGAATGGCATAGTAGAGGAAAAAGTCGTGGAGCTCGTAGGGGCCCACCAAATCCTCGGTCTTTTGAGAGATCTGACCGTTGATGGCGGGCAGAAGCTCGGGAGACACGGGGGTATCCAAAATGTCTGCCAGTACGTGGGAGAGCTCCGGCTCGCTCTCGGCCTTGTCGCCGCAGACGTAGGAGACCAGATGCCGTACCAGGGTCTTGGGGATGGAGGCGTTGACGCCGTACATGGACATGTGGTCCCCGTTATAGGTAGCCCAGCCCAGGGCCAGTTCGGAGAGGTCGCCGGTACCTACCACCATGCCGCCCACCTGGTTGGCGATATCCATCAGCACCTGGGTCCGCTCCCGGGCCTGGCCGTTTTCAAAGGTAACGTCATGGGTTTCCATGCTCTGGCCAATGTCCCGGAAATGCTGCTTCACCGCCTCGCCGATATCGATGCGCTTCAGGGTGGTGCCCAGGCGGCGGGAGAGCTCCACGGCATTGTCCCGGGTACGGTCCGTGGTGCCGAAGCAGGGCATGGTGACGGCGATGATGTCGCTGGCCGGACGGTCCAGGAGGCGCATGGCGATGGCGGCGATGAGGATGGCCAGGGTGGAGTCCAGTCCGCCGGAGAGTCCCACCACGACGGCGGCGGCCCGGGTGTGCTCGATGCGTTTTTTGAGCCCCATAGCCGCGATCTTCAGGATCTCGTCGCAGCGCTCCGCCCGGTCTCCGGCGTCCTCGGGTACGAAGGGGGTGGGGGAGACATAGCGGGTGAGCGTGGTGGTGGAGGGGGCCAGATTGAAGCTCACCCGCAGCGTCGAGTCGTTTGGAGCGGCCGGGAAGGTGCTCAAACGGCGGCGCTCGGAGAGCAGACGATTGACGTCCACCTCTGACACGGTGAGGCCGGAGGCAAAATTGCGGCTCTCGTCCAGGAGAACGCCGTTTTCCGCGATGAGATCGTGCCCGGCAAACACCAGATCGGTGGTGGATTCCCCCTCGCCGGCGTCGGCGTAAAGATAGCCGCAGACCAGACGGGCGGACTGCCCGGTGACCAGAGAGCGGCGGTAGACGTCTTTCCCCACGGTCTCATCGCTGGCCGAGAGATTCAGGATCAGCGTGGCACCGGCCTGGGCCAGTCTGACCGACGGCGGCTGGGGAGCCCACAGGTCTTCACACAGCTCTACTCCGATGGTGAGACCGGGCAGCGTCTCGCAGGAGAAGAGCACGTCGGTGCCGAAGACCGTCTCCTGGGAGCAGAGGGTGAAGAGCCGGTCTGCGGGCCCTCCGGGGGTGAACCATCGCTTTTCGTAGAATTCGCCGTAGTTGGGCAGATGGGTCTTGGGGACCACGCCCAGAATCTCACCCTTGTGGATGACCGCCGCACAGTTGTAGAGCTTGTTGTGCCGGCGGACCGGCAGCCCGACGGCAGCGATCATATCCAGGCTCCTGGTGGCCTCCAGCACCGTGAAGAGGGCCTCCTCGGCGCCGTCCAGAAGGGTGTCCTGGAGGAACAGGTCCCCGCAGGTATAGCCGGTGAGGCACAGCTCCGGGAGGCACAGCACCCGCACACCCTGGCGGTAGGCCTCCCGCATGAGGGTAAAGCAGCTCTCGGCGTTGTAACGGCAGTCGGCCACCCGGATGGCGGGCGTGCCGGCGGCGACCTTGACAAAACCATCGCGCATGAAAAAGACCTCCTTTGCGTTGCAGATATTGTACCCCAAAATGGGAGCCTTTGCAACAAAAGGGAGAGGAAGCGAGGGGGAGCGAGCAAAAGTTTTCCATCTTTCACTTTTGACGGGCTTGACAAACGGGCGGGTATCCGGTATAATTCCACTGTTCAAAAGGGAGTAGTCGCAAGTTCCTCCATCAACATCACGGTCCGGTCAGGGCCTGGTGGAGGGCGCCGATTCCGGTGACAAGACTTTTGAGTATGGGCTTCGAATCCTCAAAGCCCATACTCAAAAGTCTTTTTTGCTATAAGCATAGCAAAAGGGTCATGCGCGCCTATGACGGCACGGTCCGGAATCAAAGCGTGTGGGCCTGGACGACCTGCATGCACAAAGACTTCATGTGTCCGCTTCTGCCCGTTTATCGTGATGCGCCAATGGCGCATGAAGTTTTATGCCCGATTGGACAAGATAGATGCAGAAGGAGTGTGGCAAGTGTGGAATCCTCATTTTTCAACCGCACCGTGGATGAGACCCTGAGCGCCCTCGGAGGGACGAAGGCGGGGCTTACTTCCAAGGAGGCGGCCGAGCGCCTCCAGAAACACGGCAAAAACGCCCTGGCGGAGGGGAGGAAGAAGTCCGGACTCCAGGTGTTTCTGGACCAGTTCAAGGACCTGCTGGTGGTGATCCTCATCATTGCGGCCCTGATCTCCATGGTGTCGGATAACGTGGAGAGCACGGTCGTCATCTTTGCGGTCCTAATCCTCAACGCCGTACTGGGTACGGTCCAGCACTTCAAGGCGGAGAAGTCCCTGGAGAGTCTGAAGGCCATGTCCTCGCCCAGCGCAAAAGTGCTCCGGGACGGCGTGCGGTCCGTGGTGCCTTCGGCCCAGGTGGTGCCTGGCGACATTGTGGAGCTGGAGGCCGGCGACATGGTGGTGGCCGACGGAAGAATCCTGGAAAATTTTTCGCTGAAGGTCAATGAGAGCTCCCTCACTGGTGAGAGCGAGGGCGTGGAGAAGACCTCGGATGTGATCGCCGCGGAGAAGGTGGCGCTGGGCGACCAGAAAAACATGGTGTTTTCCGGCTCCCTGGTGACCTATGGGCGGGCCACGGTAGTGGTCACGGGCACGGGTATGGACACCGAGCTGGGCAAGGTGGCCGCCCTGATGAACCGGACCCAGCAGCGCAAGACCCCCCTCCAGGAGAGTCTGGACGACTTCAGCAAGAAGCTGGCCACGGCCATCCTGGGGATCTGTGTGGTGGTATTTGCCCTGTCCCTGTTCCATCATATGGCGCTGCTGGACTCGCTGATGTTTGCCGTGGCGCTGGCGGTGGCCGCCATCCCGGAGGCCCTCAGCTCCATCATTACCATCGTCCAGGCCATGGGCACCCAGAAGATGGCACGGCAGAACGCCATCATCAAGGACCTCAAGGCGGTGGAGACGCTGGGCTCGGTGTCTGTGATCTGCTCCGACAAGACCGGCACTCTCACCCAGAACAGGATGACGCCCCAGAAGATCTACGCCGACGGCTCCCTTCTGGAGGGGGACGACCTGGATCTGGTAAACGATGTGCAGCGGCTGCTCCTGAAGGCGGCCCTCCTGGCCAGCGACGCCACCACCAATGTGGAGGACGGCACCGCCATCGGCGACCCCACTGAGGTGGCCCTGGTCATGCTGGGGGACCGCATCGGCGTAGACGAGGAGCTTTACCGCAGGCACCACCCCCGTCTGGGGGAGCTGGCCTTTGATTCCGACCGCAAGCTGATGTCCACCCTCCACGAGATCGAAGGGGTCCCCACCCTATACACGAAGGGCGCCATTGACGTGCTGCTGGACCGTTCCCGGTATGTCCTTACCCGGGAGGGACAGGTGCCCATGACGCCTGAGTGGAGGGAGCGCATCTCCCGGGTCAACATGGAGCTCTCCATGGAGGGCCTGCGGGTACTGGCCTTCTCCTACCGTGAGCTCCCGGAGGTCCGGGCGCTCACCCTGGAGGACGAGCGGGACTTTACCTTCATCGGCCTCATCTCCATGATCGACCCGCCCCGGCCGGAGGCCGTCCAGGCCGTGGCCGACGCCAAGCGAGGCGGGATCCGCACCATCATGATCACCGGCGACCATAAGGTCACTGCGACTGCCATCGCCCGGCAGATCGGCATCTTCCGGGAAGGGGACGAGGCGGTGTCCGGCGTGGAGCTCTCCGATATGAGTGACCACGACCTGGATGAGCGCCTGGAGCGGATCTCCGTCTACGCCCGGGTATCGCCGGAACATAAAATACGCATTGTAGAGGCGTGGCAGCGCAAGGGAAAGATCGTCTCCATGACGGGCGACGGCGTGAACGACGCCCCGGCCCTCAAAGCCGCCAACATCGGCGTGGCCATGGGGATCACCGGTACGGAGGTGTCCAAGGACGCGGCCTCCATGATCCTGGCGGACGACAACTTTGCCACCATCGTCAAGGCGGTGGTCAACGGGCGGGGCGTCTATACCAACATCAAAAACGCCATCAACTTTCTTCTTTCCGGCAACATGGCGGGCATTCTCAGCGTCCTCTTCACCTCCATCCTGGGCCTGAGCATGCCTTTTGCACCGGTCCATCTGCTGTTCATCAATCTCCTTACCGATTCGCTGCCCGCCATCGCCATTGGGGTGGAGCCCGCGCGGAAGGGCCTGCTGGACCAGCCGCCCCGGGACCCCAACGAGCCCATTCTCACCCGGGGATTGATGCTCAAGATCCTGGCCTACGGCGCATTGATCGCCTGTGCTACCATGGGAGCCTATTTTATCGGGCTCAATGCCGACAACGGCGGAGCGGGGCTGGCCATGACCCTGGCCTTCTCCACGCTGACGCTGGCCCGGCTGTTCCACGGGTTCAACTGCCGGGGCATCGAGTCCATCTTCAGGCTGGGCCTCACCACCAACAGGGCGAGCCTGGGCGCCTTTGCCGCCGGCGTGGTACTGCTGCTGGCGGTGCTGTTCCTCCCCGGCCTCAACGCCCTCTTCCAGGTGAGCCCCTTCACCATGGCCCAGTTCGGCTGGGTAATCCTCCTGGCGTTCCTGCCCACGGTGGCGATCCAGATCTACAAGGTGATCCATGACGCCGTGCGTCGGAAGAACAGATAAGTCCATTCAAACAGGGCCGCCCATGAAATGGGCGGCCCTGTTTGAATGGATCACGGCGCGGGGTGAAAACACCGGCGGAGTGCGAAGAGCCGGTTCATAAGGGCCAGACTCACCAACAGGCCGGCCAGGGACAGGGCGGCGGAGAGCCACGGAGCCGGTCCGCCGCACAGGTCGGAGAGGGGCCCGGCCAGGGCCAGGCCGGTGAGAAGCAGCACCTGGAGCGTCCGCAGCCGCAGCAGATGCCGGTCCAGGTCTGCGCCCTCCGGCTGGTACCGGGCGGCCAGCAGAGCCAGGTCGGTAAAAAGCTGGAAGTGGAAATAGAGGGAGGCGGCCTGGAGGATCACGTCCAGAGGATAGAACCGGCCGTCCAGACTGCTGCCGGTCCAGGAATAGAGCCATCCGGCCCCCGCCCACGCGCCCAGCAGGGCGCACAGGGGCCGGAGGAGGGACAGGTCCCGGACCTCCCCTTCCAGCGCACCGATGGCGCTCCAAAAAAGCAGATAGCCGACGAAGGCGGGGAGAATGCTCACCGTCCCCAGGTTGACGTCCAGATAGAGGAAGAGATAGCCCCAGGCGGCGTGGGAGACGCCCCGATAGAGAGCTTCCGGATGAGAGGTCATGCTGCGCCTCCTTCCACAGGGAGCAGGGTGGCCTGCCGGGAGGTCCCTCCGGCGGTGAGCTCCACCAGGTAGCCGGCGGGCCATACCGGCGTGTCGTTGGGGTCGCCGCCCAGATAAGTCCCGGCGCCGTCGGAGAGCGTACCGTCCCAGGGGCTGGGGCCGCTGTTGGAGCTGCTGCCCCAGAAGGCCCCGGTGCTGCTGCTGCCGCTTCCCGCGCCATATTTGAGCGCGGGGTGGCTGCCGTCGGCAGAGAGGGGGACGGCGGCATAGCGGACCTCGCCCAAGGCGGCCCGCTGGTCCTCGCTGCCGGTAAAGACGGCTGTGAAGGAATAGGACGCGTAGGCCCTGGCAAAGCGGGCATAGGGCTTGACGGCGGTGTCGAAGGCGGAGGCGCCCGGGAGCCAGGACAGGCCGGTCTGGGACTGTATGGCATTGTCCAGCGCATGGACCGTCTGGTAGCGGAGCTCCAGGCGGAACTGCTCCGTCTCGGCGGCATAGGTCACGGCGGCGGGCAGAGAGGCTTCCCCCCAGACCAACCATCCGCCGTCGTCCAGGGAACGGGAGGTCTCCGTCAGGGTGAACGCCCCCTGGGGGAGGACCACCCAGCGGTCTTCACGGCGCTCAGCCCGGACAGGCCGGGAGGCGAGCCAAAGGCAGTCGGGGTCCGAGGCGGGGGGCTGGTCCGGCCCGTCCGGATAGGCCCACTGGAGAGGAAAGACCATGAGAGCCCGGTAGCCTCCGCTGTCGGGGGTCAGATTGTAGAGAAAGTAGCCCGCCCGCGGATCGGGATAGCCGGGCAGGCCGCTCTCCCAGCGGGTGTAGACCCAGTGGTCGGGGCCCGTAGCGGCGGCCTCCATCTCGGCGGCCAGGGCGGGGTGCTCCTCCAGGGGGGCGCAGAGGGCGCGGTAGATGCCGTTTTGTTCCAGGACCGCCTTTCCATAGGCGTCCAGCGCGGCGGCGGCGGTGGTGCACCGGGCGACCCGGGCCGAGGCCATGGCGGTCTGGAAATCCAGGGCGTCGTCCCAGCGCCGGGAACCCAAAACAACGCCCCCGGCCCGGGTGCCGAAAAGGGCGGGCAGGGCCAGCACCGCCGCGATGCACACCGACACCAGGGCCATGCCGGCGGGGTAGCGCCTGAAGCGGGCGATGGCCTGGATGCGGGCGCGGATGTTCCGGCCGCCGTTGGCCATGGAGGAGGTGCCGGGGGCGCGGGCGTAGCGGTCGTCGGCCATGGAGAGGAGGATGCGCCCATAGTCCCGCCGCTCCTCCCCCTCCAGCCGTTCCAGCACCCGCTGGTCACAGAGGGACTCGGCGTCGTTCTGGGCGAGGTCGGCGCAGATCCACAGCAGGGGATTGCACCAGTGGAGGCAGCGGAACAGGCAGATCAGGAGCCCCCAGGCGGCGTCGTGGAAGCGGAGGTGGAGCAACTCGTGGAGGATCACCTTGTCGTCCACCGGGCGCTCCGCCGGGAGGGCCAGCACGGGACGGAACACCCCGCAGACAAAGGCCGAGGAGAGGCCGGGGACCGCCACGGCCCGGCAGGGCCGGCAGCCGTATGCGGCCGCCACCCGGCGGATCTGGGCTCCGTCGGCCTCGGCGCCCCGGCGGAGGGCCAGCCGAAGCCGCAGATAGGAGAGGGCGTACCGCAGCAGCAGCGCCGCCGCGCCCGCCAGATAGAGGAGATAGAGCAGGTCGGCGGGAGATGCCGGACGGCCCGGCCCCAGGGGCAGCGGGATGGGGGCGAGGACCCGGGTGAGGGAATAGTCTCCGGTGAGGGCGGTCTTGGCACTCTCCACCCACAGGGGCCAGTTGAACAGGGCGTACCGCCCGCCCCCACCGGCGGGGAGCAGCAGGACCAGCGCCAGCACCCCCCACACGCCGAACTGCCACCGGGGGGAGAGCTTATCCCGAAAGAGGGCCTTGACGGCCAGCAGCAGCGCCGCCGCACCGGAGGCGGTGAGGGTCTGGAGGAGAAAGGACCAGAGATCGGTCATCGGGCTCAGACCTCCATTTCGTCCAACAGCTTTTTGAGCCGTTCCCGCTCTTGGGGGGAGATGGGCTCCTCCTTCAGAAAGGCCGCCACCAGGTCCCCGGCGGAGCCCTGGTAGACCCGGCTGAGGAAGCTGCGCCGTTCCTCCGTCCGGCCCTCCTCCCGGCTCAGGGCGGCGCGGTAGCGGTGGGGGTAGTGCTCTTTGTCGATGGTCACCAGCCCCTTGCGCTCCATCCGGGTGAGATAGGTGAGCACCGTGTTCCGGCTCCAGCCGGTGTCCGGGCGCAGGGATGCCGCCACCTCGCCCAGGGCGGCGTCGCCGGAATCCCACAGAGCGGTGAGGACCCGCCACTCACTGTCGGTCAATCTGGACATAGAACAGCCTCCTACAGGTGTAGTATCTATGATTGAATACTACACCTGTAGGAGGCTGCTGTCAAGGGGAAGCCGGCCTATTGGGCCGCGACCGCGTCCACTAGGGCGTTGAGGGCGTTCAGGTCGGGCGCGGAGACCGGCTCTCCGCTCACGCCGTACTCCAGTTTCAGGGAAAGGATGCGTCTGACGCTCTCGTCCAGCCGCGCCTGGGAGATGCGGCCGGATACCGCCGCCTCCAGCAGGGCCGAGCGGGCGGCGTCCACGCTGTCCCGGCCGTGGCAGACCAGCAGCATGTCGCACCCGGCCTCCACGGCCAGCACGGCGGCCTCGCCCAGACCGTAATTTTGTGTAATGGCGCCCATGGTGAGGTCATCGGTAAAGACCACGCCGCCGAAGCCCAGCTTCCCCCGCAAAAGGTCGGTCACCACCGCCGGGGAGAGGGAGGCGGGGAGGTCGGGGTCCAGTTGGGTCATCAGGATGTGGGCCACCATGACGGCGGGGACGGCCTCTGCCCTGCCGGAGGGGGTCTCGCGGCCCGAGATGAGGTCCCGGAAGGGAGGGAGCTCCTGGAGGGAGAGGTCCTCCAGGGACTTGTCCACCACCGGAAGTCCCATATGGGAGTCCACCACCGTGTCTCCGTGGCCGGGGAAATGCTTGACCACCGGGATCACGCCCGCCGCCTGGAGGGCATTAGACACCGCGGCGCCGAAGCCGCTGACCACTTCCCAGTCGCTGCCGAAGGCCCGCTTGCCGATAACGGTGTTGTCCGGGTTGCTCCACACGTCCAGCACGGGGGCAAAGTCCAGATGGAAGCCAAAGCCCGCGCACTCCGCCGCCAGGGCAGCCCCCAGGGCGCGGCCCTGGTCCCAGTCCGACGTGGAGCCCACGGCGTACGCGCCGGGGGTGCGGTGGACCTCCGGCGGCATCCGGTCCACCAGCCCGCCCTCCTGGTCCACGCCGATGAGGAGGGGGATCTGGTCGCCATTGAGGGCCTTGAGGCCGTTGGTGAGGGCCGTGAGCTGTTCCGCGCTCTCGATGTTCCGCCCGAAGAGGATGAGTCCACCCACCTGATAGTCCTGGAGAAAGACGGTGTCGTCGTCGCCGGGCTCGGTGCCCTCGAAGCCCGCCATCAGGAGCTGCCCCACCTTCTCCTCGGTGGTCATGGCATCCAGCCGGGCCTGAACGGGGTCCGGGGTGGGTGTGAGTTCCGGTGTGGTCGGGACCGTGGCCGTGGGTGTGGGCGCGGTGGTGGCGGAGGCCCCGGGACTGCCGCCGGGTGCGGTCCCGGAGCCACACCCGGCGGCAGAGATGAATACACATAGCAATAGAAGCGGACATAAAATACGTTTCGTCATCGTTTTTTCCTCCCCCGCTCCCGTTTGGGAGGCCGATAGGCGGGCTTTCCGGAGGGGCGCTTCGCCTTGGTCCTGGTCTGGTGCTTGGGAGCGGCGGCGGGGATCGCCCGGGGCGCGGCGCCCTCCACGCCGGGAAGGGTGAAGTCGATCTGGCCGGAGCCGGCGTTGGCCGCCGCGCAGAGGACCTCCAGGGGCATCCCAAAGGAGTAGGTCAGCTTGGTCCGGGACCCGGTGAGGGTCATGCGCACCTCGTCGTATTCGTACCGGTCGTCGGGAAGGGCGGTGACGGGGAGGAGCCCCTCCACCCCGTTTGCCAAGGCCACGAAGAGGCCGAACCTGGTGACGCCGGAGACCGCGCCGGGGAAGGTCTCCCCCACATGGGCGGACATGAACTCGGCCATATAGCACTTCTCGATCTCCCGCTCGGCGCTCATGGCGGCGAGCTCCCGCTCGGAGGACTGCACGGCGGCGCGCTGGGCGGCGGCGGAGAGCGCCCCGGCGGACCGCCCCTCCCCCAGCGTCCCGTCCAGCAGGGCGATGAGGATGCGGTGGACCATCAGGTCGGGATAGCGCCGGATGGGGGAGGTGAAATGGCAGTAGTATTTGGCGGCCAGGCCGAAGTGGCCCAGATTCTGCACGTCGTACCGGGCCTTCATGAGAGAGCGGAGGACCATGGTGTGGATGGCGGGGGCCTGCGGCGTCCCCCGCGCGGCGTCCAGGACCTTCTGGAGGCTGCCATTGTCGGCCTCGCGGAGGGCAAAGCCCAGGGGAGCGAGCATGGCCTTCAGGTTGGCCGCCTTGTCCGCCGAGGGCTTTTCGTGGACCCGGTAAACGGCGGGCAGCGCCGCCTTTTGGAGATGCTCGGCCACGCACTCGTTGGCGGCAAGCATAAAGGACTCGATGAGCCGTTCGGACGTGCCGGATTCCCGCACCCGGATATCCACGGGCAGACCGTCGGCGTCGCAGACGATATAGCACTCCCGGCTCTCCAGATCCAGGGCCCCGCGGGCCCGGCGCTTCTTCTCCAGGACCCGGGCCAGCCCGGCCATGTCCCGGAGCATGGGCAGAATGTGGGCGTACCGTGCCGCCAGCTCGGGGGACTGGTCCTCCAGGAGGAGGTTGCAGTCCTCGTAGGTCATCCGCTCGGTGGAGCGGATGACGGTCTTGGCCAGCTTGTGGCCCAGCATCGCCCCGTGGCCGTCCATGGTCATGATGCAGGAGAGGGCCAGACGGTCCACCTGGGGATTGAGGGAGCAGATGCCGTTGGAGAGGGCCTCCGGCAGCATGGGCACCACCTGGTCGGCAAAATATACCGAGGTGCCCCGGTGAAAGGCCTCCAGGTCCAGGGGGGAGCCCTCGGTCACGTAGTGGGACACATCGGCGATGTGGACCCCCAGGACCCAGTTGCCGTCGCCGTCCCGCTCCAGGGACACGGCGTCGTCAAAATCCTTGGAGGAAGCGCCGTCGATGGTGATGACGGTCCCGCCCCGCAGGTCCAGGCGGCCCTCCAAGGCCGCCAGCTCCACCGCGGAGGGTGCCAGCTCGGCGGCGGCCCGCACGGGGGCGGGAAAGTCCCGCTCGATGCCGTACTGGTAGAGGATGGCCTCCACGCTGGCACTGCGGGTGCCGTCCCGGCCGAAGGCGGCCTTGAGGGTGCCCATGGGGGGCAGTTTGGCGCTGCCGAAGCTGCTCATGGACACGGCGATCTTGTCGCCGGGGCGGATGGAGGAGGTGCGTCCCACCACCTTGACGGCATGGGGCAGGCGGTCGCTGCTGGGCTGGACCCAGACCTCGCGGCCACGGCGCTCCGCCGCGCCGATGACGGTGCGGTTGCGCCGCTCCAGCACGGCGGTGACAACGGCGGTCTGCCGGTCCGGGTCCTTGGGGTCCGGGCGGATCACGGCGGATACCTTGTCGCCGTTCCAGGCCCCGCCGTCGCAGCGGGGCGGCACAAACAGGTCCGATTCACGGCCCTCCGCGCCCTCAGGGGTGAAAAAGCCGAAGCCCTTGGAGGAGGCCTGGTAGATTCCTTGTAAACTCATAAAATGGATGATCTCCTTTATATCTCATAACAGTCGATTCTAGTATAACACAAAAGGCGCCTGCGCAACAAAAAAGGACGCCCTCCTGTTCGGAGAGCGTCCCGGAAGCGTCTCAGGCCGCAGTGTCGGGCATCAGCGTCAGGACCATGGTCAGGATCATAAAGCCGATGGCGACCCACTTGGTCCAGCGGGCCAGCTTTGCGTCCCAGCTCTTGGCCTTGTTCTTGGACAGGAAGGTATCCGCGCCGCCGGCGATCGCGCCGGACAGGCCCGCGCTCTTACCGGACTGGGCCAGCACCACAAAGGTGAGGAATACGGCGCCCAGCACCTGGATGATGGTGAGGATCAGCTTGACAGTAGCCATGAAAGCATCGTTCCTTTCAAGCCCCAAGGGGCGTGGTCAGCATAAAATGGGCGCAATCGCACCCAAACAGTAATCAGTATATTACCACACTTTTCGAGGGAATGCAAGTCCCAGTTTGCGGGATCACCCACCGTTTTTTTCCGGGGGGCGGTCCAGCTGCCTCTGAAAGAGCGCGTACGCGGCCAGCAGCGCCAGCAGGTCGTCGCCCCGCTCCAGCGCGCCGTCCCGGAGCGCCGAGAGCGCACCGACGGGCGTGTCCCCGGCGGAGAGAAGCTTGTCCAGCGTGCCTATGTTGTGGATCATCCACTCAACCAGACGCTGCTGCTCCGCGCTCAGACGGCGGAAATTTAATAGAAACAGTGCGCTCTCTAAATCGAAATCGGCAGACATAGGTCTTCTCTCCAAACTGCCTGTAAAAGTACTTATTGGTACTATGATAAATAGTTTAATACAAAGTGGGTGTATTGTCAATAGTATTAAAAAGTACTACGGAGGTGGGCTGTGTTTTTTCAGAGATTAAAGGATTTGCGTGAGGACCGGGACCTCTTGCAGAAGGATGTGGCGGAGATGCTGGGGATCAGCCAGACCGTATACTCGCGCTATGAGCGGGGATTTCAGACCATTCCCGTGCCGCACCTCATTAAACTTGCCGACTTCTACCAAACCTCTACGGACTATATCCTGGGGAGAACGAACCGAAGGATGCCCTATGGGCGCAGATAGCCAAGGCAAAAACGCGCCGGGCGGAGATGAAACGATCTCCGCCCGGCGCGTTCTTATCCGTTTTCCCGCAGGATACGCTTGCTGCCGCAGTAGGTGGCCAGGAAGTAGGCCCCATAGATGACCAGGATGAAGCAGGCTGTGACGGCGGAGCTGGCCGCCGAGTCCACCCGGCCCACCTGGGCAATGACCGCGTTGGCCGCCGTCATACCCACCGCGGCATGGACCACCGCCAGGGCCAGGGGGAGGAAGAAGGCCAGGAACACCTGGGTGAATACGGACCGGCGGCGCATCTTCTCCGGGGCGCCCAGCCGGGCCAGAATGCGGTAACGGGGGGCGTTGTCCGCCGCCTGGGAGAGCTGTTGGAGGGCCAGCACTGCCGCCGCCGTGAGAAGAAAGACCATGCCCAGATAGAGCCCCATGAAGAGGACCAGGATCTTGGAACCCATATTTTCCATATACACCCCGATCCGGGTGCCCAGGTGGAAGGAGGTCTCCTCCGTGTGGAAGTCGGGGGAAGCATAGGCGGCGTTGAGGGCGTCCTCTGCGGCCTGCTTGTCGCCCCGGTAGTTTGCGGCAAACACCTGGCGCCGGGGAGAGAGGCGGGCGGTTGTCTCATCGGAGACCACGGCCAGCCCGGTGAAAGCCCCGTAGCCCGTGAGAACGGGCTCCCGACTCAGCGCGGGGAGCGCGGCCGCGGCCAGAGGGGCCTTTCCCTGCATCGCCATCAGGGCGTTGTAGTCGCGCAGGGACACCGCGGCGTTCGCCTCCTCGTCGGAAAAGCCGGTGAGGACGGGATCATTATAATAGAGGAGAAAGTCCAGGCTGTCCTCCAGCAGGGCGTCCGTGTCGAAGCCGGCCTCGGTGAGCCGGGTGGAGATGTCCACCCGGACGGTGTCGCCGCTGTAGTTCTGGATGGTGAGGTCATAGGGGGCGGCGGAGGCGGTGCTCTGCTCAATGGTGTTGTTGAGGCCCACGCAGCAGGCGGTGATCCCGATGGCCAGCAGCAGGAGCAGACAGATCACCGTCATGGAGAGATAGGTGGTGTGGATGCGGCTGTTGAACTGCCGCAGCACAAACATATTGAGACCTTTGTAGTAGAGCTTTTTCCGGCTCTTCACCACCCGGAGGAGAAAGCCCGAGAGCGAGCGGAAGAACAGCAGGGTCCCCAGGGTGCCCAAGGCCAGCATGAGGAAAAAGAGCGGGTCGATATAGAGCAGTCCCCGGAGGAGCAGCATGGCGTAGGCGGCGAGCAGCAGCGCGACGCCGGCCAGAAAGGTGAGCACGCTCCGCCACAGGGGGCGCTCCCGCATCTCCTCGTTTCTGCGCCCGCTCTGCATGAGGTCGATGAGCCTGGCCCGGGAGGCGGACAGACCGGTAAAGACCATGACCAGTAGGAAGATGACACCGAAGTAGAGGGCGGTCTTCCCCACAGCCTTCCCCGACAAAACCAGGCCGAACGCCTCCCCGGAGGGATAGGCGGAGAACATGGCGATGGTGAGCAGACCCAGGCATTGGGAGAGGAGGATACCCAGGAGGATGCCGGTGACCAGGGCGGCCAGGCCGATGAGCAGGGTCTCCAGAAAGAGGAGGAGGGAGACCCGGGCCGTGGGGAGGCCCAGCAGGAAATAGGTGCCCAGCTCCCGCTTGCGCCGCTTCATGAGGAAGGTGTTGGCGTAGAGGATGAGGCAGGCGAGCACAACAGAGACGAAGGCGGAAAAGACGTTCATGAAGATGAGGATGCTCTCCACCATGTAATGGGCGCTTTTCGCCAGCATCTGCATGCACCACTGACTCTCCAGGGAGTTGAACACATAGAAGATGCTCACGCCGAAGGTGAGGGTGAGAAAATAGACGGAGTAGTCCTTGAGGCTCCGTGTGACGTTGCGCAGGGCCAGCTTAGAGAACATCGGCGCCGTCACCTCCCAGCGTGCTCACGACCTCGAGAATGCGGCTGAAGAAGCTCCGGCGGTCCTGCTCTCCCCGCAGCAGCTCCCGGTAGAGCCCGCCGTCCTTGATGAAGAGGATGCGGCGGCACCAGGAGGCGGTGAAGGCGTCGTGGGTGACCATGAGGATGGTGGCGCCCCCGGTCTGGTTGAGGGCGGAGAGCTGCCGGAGAAGCTGCCCCGCGGCCTTGGAGTCCAGGGCCCCGGTGGGCTCGTCGGCCAGCACCAGGGCTGGGTGGGTGATGATGGCCCGGGCGGCAGCCACCCGCTGCTGTTCGCCGCCGGACATCTGATAGGGATACCTGTCCAGGACGCGCTCCAGCCCCAGCAGGGCGGCCGCCTCCGTCACCCGCGCGTCGATGGCCCCGGCGGGCGTGCCCAGGATGGTAAGGGACAGGGCGATGTTCTCAAAGCCCGTGAGCGTGTCCAGCAGGTTGCAGTCCTGGAAGATGAAGCCCAGCCTTTCCCGCCGGAAGCGGGACAGGGCGGCGCCCCGGAGCGCGGTCACGTCCGTGCCGTCCACGGTGATGGAACCGGAGGTGGGGGCGTCAATGGTGGAGACGCAGTTGAGCAGCGTGGTCTTTCCGGAGCCCGAGGCCCCCATGATGCCCACGAACTCGCCGGGGAGAACGTCGAAGCTCAGGTCGCTGAGGGCGGTGGTCCGGTTTCCGCGGCTGCCGTAGACTTTTTCCAGGTGTGAGACAGACAGAATGGGTTCCATAGGAAAACCTCCTTCGTAGTAACCAGAGTCTACTACGAAGGAGGTAAAATTCCCTTGAGAAGGTGTGAAGAAAACCTAAAGTTTCTCTGTCGGCGGCGGACGGCTCAGACCGTCAGATGGAACCGCTCCATCCAGACGTTGAGCTGCACCAGGTAGGCCAGCATCTGGGGACCGGCCATGAGCTGCCCGAACCAGGGCCGGCCGTAGTCGCCAGCGGAGGTGAGCAGGCCCTCCCGCAGGGCCCGGGCGTTCACCAGGGCGTGAAGGGGGGCCGCCGGGTCATCCAGAATGGCGGCCAGCCGGGCGCGCACCAGCTCTTCGTAGAGGGGATTGTGGGTCTTGGGATAGGGGGACTTGGGCCGTGTGCGCACGTCCTCGGGCAGCAGCCCCTCCGCCGCGTCCCGCAGCACCTGTTTGCGGCGGCCGTTCATGGCCTTCATGCTCCAGGGGATGTTCCAGACGTATTCCACCAGGTGGTGGTCGCAGAAGGGGACCCGGACCTCCAGGCCGGAGGCCATGGACATACGGTCCTTCCGGTCCAGCAGGGTGGTCATGAACCAGTTGAGGTTGAGCCAGGCCACCTCCCGTCGCCGGGCGTTCTCCGGGTCCTCCCCCTCCAGCCGGGGCGTCTGGGCCACGGACGCCCGGTAGCGGTAGTCTACATAGTCCGAGATGCCCAGACGCTTCCACAGTCCGGCGTCAAAGACCTCCCGCCGGGCGTCCAGATCCCGGCACCAGGGGAAGGTGTCGGCGTGGAGCATTTCGGACCGCTCGAACCAGGGATAGCCGCCGAACACCTCGTCGGCGCACTCACCTGAAAGGGCCACCACATGCCGCTCCGCCACCCGGCGGCAGAAATAGAGAAGGGAAGAGTCCACGTCGGCCATGCCGGGCAGGTCCTTGGCCGCCACCGCGTCGTCCAGCAGGGCGCACAGGTCCGGTATGGGGCAGGTGAGCACGGTATGCCGGGTGTGGAAGGCCTCCGTCATCCGCTCCACCCAGGGCTGGTCGGCGTCGGGCTGGAAGGAGGAGGGCGTGAAGTATTTGGCGTTGTCCGTGTAGTCGAAGGAATAGGTCTCCAGGGCGGGCAGCCCCCGGCGCTGGTAGTCCCGGGCCGCCACGGCAGAGATCACACTGGAGTCCAGCCCGCCGGAGAGGAAGGTGCACAGAGGCACGTCGGACACCAACTGCCGGGTGATGGCGCCGGTGACCAGCTCCCGGACCCGGAGCACGGTGTCCTCATAGTCGTCGGTATGGGGGCGGCTTTCCAGGGACCAATACCGGCGCTTGCGGATGCCGCCCCGGCTGATGGTCATGGAGTGGGCCGGCTCCAGTTCCTTTACCCCGGAGAATACGCCGCAGCCGCTGGTACGGGCCGGGCCGATGCCCAGTACCTCGCACCATCCGGCGGCGTCCACCCTGGGCGTAAGGCCGGGATACCGGAAGAGAGCCTTGAGCTCGGAGCCAAAGACCAGCGCGCCGTCGTCGGCCAGGGCGTAAAAGAACGGCTTTACACCGAAGCGGTCCCGGCAGGCGAAGAACTGGTTTCGGACTCCGTCCCAGATCACAAAGGCGTAGATGCCCTCCAGCCGGGCGGGGACCTCCTCTCCCCAGGCCATATAGGCGGTCAGGAGGACCTCGGTGTCGGAGCTGGTCTCAAAGCGATAGCCCTGGTCCGAAAGCTCCCGGCGGAGGGCGTCCGTGTTATAGAGCTCTCCATTGTAGACGATGGTATATTCCGCGCAGTCCCGGGTCCGGGTCATGGGCTGACGGCCCCGGTCCGGATCGATGACGGCCAGCCGCCGGTGGATCAGGGCCCCGGCGGGACAGAGCCAGGTGCCCTTGTCGTCGGGGCCCCTGTGATTGAGCGCCTCCCCCATAGAATGGGCAATGGCCGCCCACTGGGGGCGGCCATTGTCCCTGTCGAACGAAATGAAGCCGGCAATACCGCACATACGCAACACACTCCCTTCTGCATTCACCTTAGTATATGCAGAAAGGGGATGTTTGCCCCGGATGGAAAAAAGTCCCCGGACCTTCACAGAAAGTCCGGGGACTTAGCCCGAAAGGGAGGGGACTTACGCGCCCAGGGAGAGTGTGGGCAGCGTGACCGAGCTGGGGTACTCGCCGCCAATGTAGATGGTCTGGTTGGCGATCTTGGTCTCGGTCTGTTCGGCCCAATTGCCCACGGTATTGGTGTGGTTGCTGAACTCGGGGAAATCGGAGGAGGAGATGTCGATGCGGATGCGGTTGCCGGCGGAGACGGTCCAGACGATGGGCAGGGACTCGATCTCCATCTCCACCACCTGGCCGGGGACATAGTCGTAGACGGCCTGTGCATAGCGGTCGTTGCGGTAGGCCAGGGTCAGCAGCCCGTTTCTAATGTTGTGGGCGGTGCCGTCGGCATCCACTTCGCTGATGGTATAGGTGAAAGCGGTGTCCTCCACATCGGTGCTGACGAAGAGATTGGCCACCAGGTTTCCGGCCAGGGTGGTGTCCTCGGCCAGAGGATCGCTGACGAAGCTGATGACGTCGGAGCGGTAACCCGCCGGGGAGAGGGGATTGCTTCCCCGCAGGTCCGGGCTGGAGCTGCTGTAGAGCATACACTCGCCGCCCTCAGTGCGCTTGGGGTCCGCGGGGTCATAGACATAGCTGACGGTGTCGGCGTGCTCTGCCTGACGGTCGGAGAGCAGATAGGCAGTGCCGTCGGACTCTGTGGGTTCCGTGGTGAGGTAATAGGTGCGCTCTCCGTCGTTTTTCAGGGGGAAGCTGTCCAAATGCACCCACGCATCGTCGCCCACCACGTAGGCGTCCACGCCGGTGGCGGGCACCTTGCCGTTGACCATGATGCTGTAGAACCAATTGAAGGTGTCGGTATTCACATCGTAGGCGTAGTTGTCTCCACCCTTCCAGCCAGTGGTGTAGCCGAAGCTGTGGTTCCAGGAGCCCAGCACCATGTGGCTCTTGGCCTTGGTCTCATCGCTGAGCAGGTTCCAGCCCTCGATGGTACCCTCGAAGTGGTGGTCGTAGTAGCCGCCGAAGATGGTGGTGGGCACGTCGATCTTGCCGATGGCGTTCTTCAGGTCGCCCCAGACGCCTTCATTCCAGTAGTCGTCGGTAAAGTCCGGATGATTGACCCAGTCGGCGTAGCCTTCTACAGGGGTGCCCCAGAGATCGGTATCCACGCTGATCTGGGGGAGGTATTGGGCGGACTCCAAATAGAAATCATAGGAGTACTTGTCGGTGCAGTTCTGGAGGGTCCAGGCGGTGATATTGTCCACGGCCACCAGTCCGGAGTGGCTGACGGAGAGATTGCGCAGCACTCCGTAGCACTGGACATGGAGGGCCTCTACCTTATCAGGCAGGCTGTCTCCCACGATCCAGGTGGTGAGGGCCAGGTAGGAGTGACCGTGCATGCCGATGCTTTTGACCCAATCCTGATCGTTGAGCCAGTTCAGACTGGCGATGCCGTCGGCACGCTCGTCCACGTTGGCCACATACTCGCCCTCGGAACCGCCCTTGCCCCGGCAGTATTGATAGACGTAAGCCATGCCGCGCTTGGCATATTCCTCGCCCAGCGTATTTTTGGTCTCCTCCTGAGTGGGGTAGGGCCCGCGGGTGAAGGCGGTGGGCCAGGGACCGTCGCCGACCGGCTTATAGACCACGGTGCGCAGCTTCACGCCGTCATCCATCGGGACCATGACCTCATACCGCTCATACGCGCAGGTCTCTTTTACATCGTAGTCATTGGCACGGATGGTGTTGCGGGTGGAAGCCATGGAGCTGGCCGCCGCGGTGGCGGAGGCGCCGTCCACGGTGATGTCGGCATCCAGGTACTGCTCGAAGAAGGACTGGTCCACATAGATGCGGTCGTCCTTCATGGTCATGGCCGCGCTGACGGCTCCCTCCACATAGCTCACGGAGGTGGTCCTGCGCAGCGGCTGGATTTGGATGGAGTAGACGCTGTTGGAGATGGTGGCGGTCTGGGTGGCCTGATCCCACTCCACAGAGAAGCCCAGGTCCTCGGCAATGGCCCGGAGGGGAACATAGGTGATCTCCGACTCCGTCAGAACCGGGTAGTGTCGGGGGGCGGTGTCGGACTCGGCGGCCAGGGCCGGGAGCGCCAGGGACAGCGACAGTGCGCTTGCCAGAAGCAGGGACAGAGTACGCTTTCTCATGGATACATTGCCTCCTCTATTTTTATTGTTATGGGGATATCGTAAAGAGGGGAGGCACGCGAAGGTGGAAACGCGTGCCGCCCGGGCAGAGAAGGAGAAAAACGGCTCTTGCGGGAAGAGCGGGGGAAAAACTCAGATGTCCATGTCCAGCAGATAGGAGGACAGGCCCTTGCCGTGCATGTCCACGGAGAGGGAGCGGGTCACGCCGCCGCCCAGAGCGGCGTACATGACGAAGTTGAGGGCGTGGATGTTGGGCAGCTCATAGCGGACTACCTCGCCCTTGACAATGCCCTTGAAGTGCTCCTTCACCTTTTCAGCGGTGACCTTTTCGCAGAGCATGGCGTAATCCTTGGGGTCGTATGCGATGAGGGACACATTGGAGATGTCGCCCTTATCGCCGGTGCGGGAGTGTGCAATATCCCAGAGTTTCATGGCTGATACTTCCTTTCTGTCCCTGAATCAGACTTCAAAAATTTCGGCTTCCGGCTTCACGTCGTAGCGGCTCACCAGGATGGAGGCCACGGACACGATGTCGCGGGTGCGCTTCACAGCGCCGCAGCCGCCGGCAGGGCCGTTGGTGTACAGGGCCTCCACCTCGTTGCCGATGAGGTCGGCCTCGGCCTTGGTCTTGGCGCGGCCGGCCACGCGGACCCGGACCTCGCTGGGCTCCTCGTTATACCGGTAGTCGGGATTCCAATAGAGGCTGTTGCAGCCGATGAGGTCGAACTTCAGTTCGTCAAACACGCCGGGGGCCACCAGCTCCAGACGCTCCTTGACGATCTCCAGCGCCAGCTTGGCGCGGGCGACGCAGCCGGGGCCGCCGTAGCTGATCTCGCCGTCGCCGATGTAGCAGTCCTTGTAGCCGATGGAGCATTTGAAGGTCTCGGTCTTGGGGCGACCGGTGGCTCCCTCCACCTGGACCTTGTCCTTGGACACCTCGGTAAACTTGACCTGCTTGAAGTCGGCCACCACGTCGGGGGTCAGATACTTCTCGGGGTCATGGATCTCATAGCAGATCTGCTCGGAACAGGTCTCCACGGTGACCATGCCGCCGGCCTCGGGCACCTTGGTGACGAAGAAGGAGCCGTCCTCGGCGATCTCGATGATGGGGAAGCCCAGGTGCCCCACGCCGGGCACGTCCTTCTTGCCGGGCTCTGCGAAGTAGCCGCCGGTGACCTGACCGCCGCACTCCAGAAGATGACCCACCATGGTGCCCTTGCCCAGTTTGTCCCAGTCCTCCAGGGACCAGCCGAACTCGTGGATGAGGGGGGCCATAAAGATGGCGGGGTCGGACACGCGGCCGGTGATGACCACATCGGCGCCCAGGTCCAGCGCCTTCAGAATGCCCTCCACGCCCATATAGGCGTTGGCGGAGACGATCTCGCCGGGCAGCTCCCGGAGGGGCTTGTGGGTCTCCCACACCTCGGTGTCCATGTACTTGTCGATGACGGGCAGCAGATCGTCGCCGGTGACACAGGCGATTTTCATGCCCTGGAGGCCGTGCCTGCGGGCGATCTCCACGCAGACCTTGGCGGCGGCCTGGGGATTGGCGGAGCCCATGTTGGTGATGACCTTCACTTTGTGCTTCCAGGCCAGGGGGAGGGCCTTCTCCATGCGGTGCTCCAGCAGGCCGTTATACCCCTTGGTAGGGTCCTTCAGTTTGGCCTGCTGGCCGATGGCGATGGTGCGCTCCGCCAGACACTCGTAACTGATGTAGTCCAGATTGCCCTTCTCAATGAGCTCCAGGGAGGGCTCCAGCCGGTCGCCGGCATAGCCCGCACCGCTGCCGATACGGATGGTTTTCATAGCGTAACTTCCTTTCTAAATCGTAAATGCGGTAAGGGAGGGATCGACGTTCTGTCAGATGGTGATACCGCCGGTGAGGACGCCCACCACCAGCATGATGAGGGAGAGCAGCCATACCAGAGGGATGGTCTTTTTCTGGTGCTCGCCCAGATCCACGCCGGCCAGGCCCACCAGCAGGAAGGTGGAGGCGGTCAGCGGAGAGACGGGGAAGCCGGTGGTCATCTGACCCAGGATAGCGGCCTGCCCCACGTTGACACCTGCCACGCCGAAGCCCTCGGCGGTCTGTGCCAGCACGGGCAGCACGCCGTAGTAGAAGGAGTCGGGGTCAAAAAGCAGAGAGGCGGGCATGGAGATGACGCCCACGATGACGGGGAAGAAGCGGCCCAGGGAGGCGGGGATGAGGCTGGTGAGGGCGCCGGCCATCTCGGTGATCATGCCGGTACCCTTCATGATGCCGGTAAAGCACCCGGCGGCGAAGAGGACGGAGCACATCATCAGGCACTCCTTGGCGTGGGCGTCCACGCGGGCCTTGGACTCCTTGACGTTGGGGTAGTTGATGACGGTGGCCAGCACGTAGAACACCATAAAGACCACCGCGGGGGCGAAGCCGGAGAACAGCAGGGAGACGATGGCGGCGATGATGAGGATCAGGTTGATGGGGAAGAGGTGGGGCCGCAGCAGGGCCTTCTGCTCTTCGGTGAGCTCGGCCATGGTGACGGCGGCGCTGCCCAGGGCCACGGAGCCGATGCGGGCCTTCTCACGCTTGCCCAGCAGGGCGGAAAAAACAATCACGCACACAAGGCCCACGATCACGGCGGGGAGGATGGGCATGAACAGCTCTTTGACCACGTCCACGCTCAGGGCGGTGGCGGCGCGGATGGTGGGGCCGCCCCAAGGGAGGATGTTCATGGTGCCGGCGGCCATCGCCACGATGGCGGCCAGGGTGGTGCGCTTCATGCCCACCGCGTCGTACAGGGGAACCAGCGGGGGTACACAGATGAGAAAGGTTACGGCGCCGGAGCCGTCCAGATGGACGCACATGGCCAGGATCGCAGTACCGATGGCGATCTTCACCGGGTCGGTGCCCATCATCCTGGTGATGCCGCCGATGATGGGACGGAAGGTGCCCGCGTCGGTGAGGATACCGAAGAACAGGATGGAGAAGATGAACATGACGCCGGTGGCGGCCACGGAGCCGATGCCGGAGGAGCCGGTGATCATCTTGCCCAGGCTCTTGAAGTTGGCGACGAAGTCAACGACGCCTTGGGTTCCCTCGGGCGCGCCCTCGGGGACCACCGAGATAAAGAAACATGCGATGATGCCGGTGACGACCGGGACCGCGATAAGCGCCACCAGCGGGGATGCCTTTTTGGTCATGATCAGGATAAGCATGAGGATGACCGTGATGAAACCGAGTGCTGCTAACATGCAAGAAACCTCCTCTTGTAGTAATGCAACCAATTCCAACGTTGCTTGCACCCCTGTATAGAAGCAAAGGCCGTGCCAATTTTGCCGAAGCGGGGCGCAAAAAATCCGAAACACCTGATGCCCCAGGGTGTTTCGGATTTTTGGGCCGTAGGCGGTCGGACAGCCGGCCAGTGGGAGGACTTCTAAATTTTGGAAGCTGGAGGCCCGGGGCGGTGCAGGAAGGGGAAAAAAGTCTTTTGAGATGGGCGGTTCCAGCAAATTAGAAGCGAATTCTAAAAATTTAGATCTCCGACGCCTTCAATTTGTTGTAGAGGCTGGCCAGGGAGATTCCGAGCTGCGCGGCGGTCTTTTTCTTCCCCTCCAGGCTGGAGCCGTTCTGCTCCAGCAGGCGGCTGATCTCCCGCTTTTCAAAGGCGCGGGTCCGCTGGGCCAGGGTAAGGAGGGGGGCGGACTGGGGGTCATGGGGCAGGCTGTCGGGGAGCGATTCCTCCGTGATGATGCCGGAGGAGGAGAGGTAGGCGGAGAACTCCAGCACGTTGCGCAGCTCCCGGACATTGCCGGGCCAGTCGTGGGCCTGGAGGCGGCTCACCGCGTCCCCGGTGAGGGAGAAGCTGCGGTGGAGCTTGCGGGAGAGGTCGTCCAGGATGGCGCCGGCCAGGGCGGGGATATCGCCGGGGCGCTCCCGCAGGGGCGGGATGTGGACGGGAAAGGTGTTTAGCCGGTAGTAGAGATCCTTGCGGAACCGGCCCTGGGCCACATAGTCCGGGAGGTTCGCGTTGCAGGCGGCAATGACCCGCACATCTGTGTCCAGCTCCTTGACCCCGCCCACCGGGCGGACCTTTCTCTCCTGGAGCGCCCGGAGGAGCTTGGCCTGGAGGGCCAGGTCCATCTCGGAGATCTCGTCCAGGAAGAGGGTGCCTCCCGCCGCGGCCTCAAAGAGCCCCAGCTTGCCCCCCTTTTTGGCCCCGGTAAAGGCCCCCTCCACATAGCCGAAGAGTTCGGATTCGAGCATGTTGGGGTTGAAGTTGGAGCAGTTGATGGCCACGAAGACCCCCTCCCGGCGGGGGCTGTGATTGTGGATGGCCTGGGCGTACAGCTCCTTGCCGGTTCCGCTCTCCGACTCCAGCAGCACGGTGGCGTCGGTGGCGGCAATCTTCTCCGCCAGGGCTTTGACCTGGGCGGCTGCGGGGGTGACGGCCACGATGTCGTCAAAGGTGTATTTCGCGCCGTTGGCCCGGCTGATGCTGCGCAGGACCTGACGGCTGCGCCGCTCCATGGCCTCCAGCTCCTCCCGGGTCTGATAGGCGTCCTCCAGGAAGGTGACCACGGAGAGGCCGCCGGCCAGGACTCCGTCCTGATAGATTGGGTAGAGATTGACGAAATAGAAGTCCTGGATCTCCTGCCGGGTGATGTGGAGGATGGGCGCTCCCGCCTCCAGCACATCCGGAAGCCGTGCGCCGGGCCGCAGATCCCGCAGCCGGTAGCCCTCGATCTCGCCGATATCGCCCCCGGCCTCTTTGTTCAGAAAATCCCGATAGGCCCGGTTTCCAAAGACGATGCAGCCCTCGGTGTCGATGATGGTGATGCCCTCCCGCATGGCGTCGAAGGCGGCGCGGGCGGCGGCGTTGAGCTCCACAGGCTTCCCTCCTTTTTATGCTGTCGGTGCATCCGATTATAGACTCTCGGGCGGCGGCGCGCAAGAGGGAGAGAATTGACGATTCTCCATTGTCAAGCGCGTCCCCGGCGTTTATAATGGAGAGAAGATCGAAAAAAGACAAAAAGCGGGGGCGAAGAGAGCGCATGGACACCATGATCATCGGGATCGCCGGGGGTACCGGCTCAGGCAAGACCACCCTGACCAAGAAGCTCCAGGAGGAGTTTGGAGCGCATGTCAGCGTGCTCTACCACGACAACTATTATAAGTCGCACAGCGAAATGCCCTTTGAGGAGCGGACCAGACTCAATTACGACCACCCGGACGCCTTCGATACCGGGCTGATGATCCGGGATATCCAGGCCCTCCAGCGGGGGGAGACGATCCGGTGTCCGGTGTACGACTACACCATCCATGACCGATCCGGCGAGACCGTGGAGGTCCGCCCCACCAAGGTCATTCTGGTGGAAGGCATCCTGATCTTTGAGAACAAGGCCCTTCGGGACCTGATGGACATCAAGATTTTTGTGGATACCGACGCCGATGTGCGCATCCTCCGCCGCATCACCCGGGATGTGAAGAAGCGGGGGCGGAGCTTGGACTCGGTGGTTAGCCAGTATCTCACCACCGTCAAGCCCATGCACGAGCAGTTCGTGGAGCCCTCCAAACGGTTTGCCGACATCGTGGTGCTGGAGGGAGGCCGCAACCTGGTGGCCCTGGATATGATCATCCAGCGCATCAAAAGCCATGTGGAGGCGGAAGAGACGCCATAACAGAAGAGCGGCGGACAGCGCGGCCCGGTCTCCCGAGGGGGACCGGGCCGCGCTGTCTGTCCCCGACGGGCACAGGCGGAGAAGAAAAAGGGTGAATTTAAGAATGTGACCCGGATGTAACCGAAGAGGTCTATATTGATGCTGGTAGCTGGGCACGGGAACATGTGACGGTAAAGTTACAAAAAGAATAAGAAAAATAAAATGCAAAAGAAAAATGTAAAATGTGACTGAAATGTAACCGAGATGCGGTAAGCTGTAGACACTCCGCAGGAAACGGCTCCGTGATCTCGGAACGGACAGTCCAAAGGGGGGGATCAAGAGGCATGAAGCAGACTGGAGAGCGGGAGACCTTCGTCGTACGTATCCTGAACACCCAGAACGCCACGTGGCAGGGGACCGTCACCTGGACGGACGGGAAGCGGATGGAGTCCTTCCGAAGCGCTCTGGAACTGATCAGGCTGATCGACAGTACCTTACTGGAGCAGGGTGCTCCGGACACGGAAGAACCCCCAGAGGGGGGAGAGGCGTAGCGAAACAGAAAGCCGACCCAGCGCACGTGAAAAAGGCAAACCGGCCGAAAGGCCGGGACGCAAAGCTCAGGAGGCTAAGGCCGCGAGGCTAGGCCAGTCCGGCTGCCGCATGGTTTCAACGCCATCTAACTGATTAGGAGGAAGAATCATGTTGGCAAACAGCAAGAAAAGAGTGTTGTCCCTGTTCCTGGCGTTCGTCATGGTATTCGGACTGCTGCCGACGGCGGCGTTCGCAGCGGCCAATGACGGTCAGATCGGAAAGTATGTCGAACTGAACGCCGATAACACCATTCAGGCGGGGACAGAGACTGCAACGTCCACAAAGACGATCCAGGATCCCAACGGATACGTGATCATGAGCAAGGACATTACCGGGACTGACAAGGAAAACGAGTTCCTGGTCACCCTCAAGGTGGAGACCACGGAGCAGGAGTCCACCATGACCGCCACCTCCGGCGCGGACGTGGTCCTGGTCTTCGACGTGTCCACCAGCATGGACTATACCACCGGCGGGACAGCGCCAGGTGGGCGGGGCTGGAAGCTTTCCAACACCCGCTGGACCGCGCTGAAGGCAGCGGCCGAGAGCTTTATTACCGGGCTGCTGGCGAACAGCAAGAACCGGGTCTCTATCGTGATCTATGGCGGGTGGAATGGCGGGTTTGGAAATCCCACAGTCCATAAGACCATCTGCAACTGGACCAGCGACGCCCAGACGGCCATCAACACCTTTAAGAACTATGATGTGGTGTGCCAGAATTATGTCAATCAACAGGGCGTGACCAATAAGACCAGCCTGCGCAAGGCCTATCTGAACGACAACGGTACCGATTATGGCGCCACAAACTGCCAGGCCGGGTTCCGCGGTGCGTGGCAGGCGCTGAATGCCCGGCCGAATGACGCCAGCACCCAAGAAAATTCCCAGTACGTGATTTATATGTCTGACGGCGAGGCAAACGAGTACTATGATGGGTATGGCAGCGAAAGCGCCGCAAAGAGCGAGGCCGGCGTGCTGAAGACCAAATACCCGCATTCCACCCTTTACACCGTGGGCTTCGGCTTGGGCGATAACGGCAACAACGTGATGAGCCCGAGCGGGAAGAATGGCAACAAGTCGGTGGATAAGTATTACCCGGCGGACGACGCCGACGAGCTGGAGATCGTCTACAACAACATCAACACCGCGATCACCCTGCGCAGCAAGGCTTGGGAGGTTACGGACCCCATGGGCGCCATGATCGAGTTCGGCGAGATCAAAACTGCGGTCGGCACTGCGGTCGCCCGCGAGGAGAACGGCACCCTCACCTGGACCATCCGTAAGGATACCCCCGGCGCAAGCTATGACAAGACCATGGAAGGCAAGAAGTACACCTTCCACCCCTATGAGCTCCAGTATACCATTCGTTTGAAAACTGAGAGCAGCGGCTTTGCGGCGGGAGAGTTCTATCCCACAAACAAGCAGACCAAGCTGACCTATGTATTTTCTAACGCTGAAGGCAATATTCCGGAGGATGCCGAGCTGGAGGAGGCATTCTTCAAGGTCCCCACTGTGAAGGGCTACCTGGGAAGCCTCAGCTTCCGCAAGGAAGACGGCCGCGGGACCCCCGTGACGGGCGCGCAGTTCACACTCAACTGTACCTGCGGAGACCCTGTGCATGGCGCTGCCGCTTCCGGCACCTCTTTGAACGGCAACGTCACCATCTCCAACATACCCTCCGGGCACACCTATACCATGACCGAGACCGTGCCCGCGAACAGCGACTTTGACCAGTCCAAGACCGAGACCTATACCGTCACCGTGGACTACGGCAAGGTCACCGTGACCGACAGCAAGAATACCGTCGTGTACTCCGACGCGGAGAACAAAAAGGACATGACGGTGATCAACTACTACAAGCCTCAGGACCTGACCCTGAACCTCACCAAGACCTGGGTGCCCGAAGCCCCCGCCGGTGTGACCGAGATCACCGTTACCGTGGACCGCATCACGGGCTATGATCAGAACGATAAGCCCGTCTTTGACGGCACCGGCGCGTATCAGCATGAGATCAAGGTCACCAAGAACGGTGATACCTGGACCGGCTCCGCCAGCCTTCCCACCAGGAATATCAACGACAACACCACCATTACCTACGGCGTGGTCGGCGAGACCGGCGCCTCCGGCTATGACCTGGTGAGCGGCACCAGCATGAACTTGGTCAACGTGAGCAACGGTGAAGACACCATCCAGTTGAAGAAGATCTGGAATACGCCAGGCCAGACCGGCGAAGCCGTCACCCTGCGGGTGAAGGGCTCCGACAGCTCCGTGAAGGACGTGACCCTGGACGGCACTGTGGACAGCGTGGAGACCACGGCCTGGGAGGGCACCCTCAACCTGCCCAGCTACGATGCTGAAGGCAAGATCACCTACAGCGTGGTGGAGCTTGATAAGACCGGCGCTGAGAAGAGCACCGGCGTGGTGGAACTCGCCAATGGCGCTTATACCGTGAGCATCAGCGGCGGCACTGTCACCAACACCATCCAGCAGGACTACTACGGCACCCTCTCCGGGACCAAGGTATGGAAGAATCCCGAGGGGAACTATGACGACACTGTGGAGATTTCCCTCATCGCCACCGTGGACGGGAGCGAGTACACCGTGGCCGTCGACACCATCGGCGAGCAGGACCCTGCGACCGGGAGCCGCGACTGGGGTTACAGCTTCAGCTCTCTGCCCAAGTACGCCGTGGACACCGCGGGTAACAGCGTCATCGCCGCGCTGGCCGCCGAAGGCGTAGAGCTGGAGGGCCAGAGCATCACCTACAAGGTCACCGACGACCTGACGGACTACAACGTTACCGACGGCACCTTTGAGCAGAACTTGACCAACCAGATCAAGCCCGCCGCCGGCACCCTGTCCGTCACCAAGACCTGGGAGGACGACGGCAACAGTTACGACACCCGTCCGGTCGAGGACGTGACCCTGGTGGTCACCCGTTCCTCCAACGGCGAAACCGACCCTGCGTTTGAAAAGACCGTGACCTTCGACCCCATCTACGGCCTGGACGAGACCCCCGAGGCAGTGGCCGTGAACACCGCTACCTATACCTTTGAAGAGACGTTTGACATCTATGACGCCGACGGAAAGCTGTACACCTACACCGTGGCCGAGCAGGGCGCTGTGACCGAGAATCAGGTCACCACCATCGCCGGCAAGGACGGCGCCGAGTACGGCGTGACCTATCCCAAGCAGAATGTCACCTTGGTCGACGGCGCCGCCGAGCTGATGGCCCTCAACACCCTGGACGGCGATCAGGTCACCATCACCGTGAGCAAGACCTGGAAGGGCCCCGGCACGGAGGCCGCCACCGGCAAGGCCACCTTCCAGGTGAAGGACGGCGATACCGTGGTCGACTCCTGTGAGCTGACCGGTGACGACAGCCACACCTTTACCCTGCCCAAGCCCGCCGCCTCCTACGATGTGGTGGAGGTCGCCGTGGAGGGCTACACCACTGACAAGACTGTCAATGATGAGAAGACCGCATACAGCTTCACCAATACCATCGGGCAGAGCACCTTCAACATCACCGGCACCAAGGCGTGGACGGGCGTTCCCGAGGGGGAGAATCTGCCTGAGACCGTCACCGTAATCCTCAACCGCAACGGCGAGAAGATTGACGAGGACGTCATCACTGCCGCCGAGGGCTGGAACTATGCGTTCGAGGGCTTGGACAAGTACGACCTGACCACCGGCAAGGAGTACGTCTACACCGTCACCGACAGCGTGGGCGGCTTTACCGCCACGGACGGCGTGAAGTCCAACGGCTACCAGCTCACCAATGCCTTTGTCCCTGATTACTGGAAGACCAGCTTTGAGGTCACCAAGGCCTGGAACGACGGCGGCAACGCCGACGGCGACCGGCCCGAGAGCATCTATGTGGGCCTGTATGCCGGCGATACCTTCCTGAAGTACGCCGAGCTGACCTCCGATACCTGGAAGCATACCTTCACCGATCTGCCCAAGTACGCCACGGACGGCAAGACCCCCATCCAGTACACCGTGAAGGAGGGCACCGTGGCTGGGGATGTGTTCACCCCCGCCGGGGCCAGCATTGAGTTGGACGGCGTGACCTACACCATCCTCATTGCCGGCGGCCAGATCACCAACACCCGCGACAGCGAGACCGGAGGCTCCACCGTCACCTACTCGGTGAGCAAGATCTGGAACGGCCCCACCAGCGCGGACGTGGCCTTCGGACTCTTCCGGAACAGCGAGACCACACCCATCCAGACCATCACCGGCGGCGAGATGACCGCGGCCCAGGCCACCGACGCGGTCTGGAGCGCCTCCTTCGCCCCCGTCGACAAGTTTGACGGCAGCGGCAGCCGCTACACCTATACCGTGAAAGAGGGCACCGTGGCCGACGGCGTGTTCACCCCTGCCGAAGGCACCATCACCCTGGGCGGCGAGACCTACACCGTGGAGGCCCGTGAGCCCGTGGGCAACAGCTACACCTTTGTCAATACCGTGCAGGATGCGCACACCTTCAGCGTCACCGCCACCAAGACCTGGGAGAACATTGAGAACGTCACCCTGCCGGAGACCATCCAGCTCCAGCTGCTGGCCAACGACGTGAAGAGCGGCGATCCCGTGGAGGTCAAAGCTGACGCCGAGGGCAAGTGGACCCACACCTTTACCGGCCTTGCCAAGTACGACGGCGCCTATGAGCCCATCACCTACACCGTGGAAGAGGTGGGCGCTTACGACTCCACCTCTGTGGAGAGCGACGGCGTGGCCGCCGTGAGGCTGGTGAAGTACGGCAACGACTACTACGAGGTGAAGTATGACGGCCTGAACGTCACCAACACCTACACCAGCACCGACAAGTACTGCTACCGTGTGGACCGCGTCTACAACTACTACCTGGACGACGTGCTCCAGAGCGGCAAGACCGTGACCAAGACCGGCGAGCTCCAATCCGGCGAGGCCAATGCCTATATCACCAACCTGGACACCGACGCCTACAAGAGCCAGGACGAAATGAGCAGCTACCGGTACGTCAGCGGTACTCCCACCGTGGTGATCGCCGATGTGGAAAAGGTGGGCGTGCAGCTCGTCGAAGCCAACCATGAGTACGTCATCACCTTGGTCTACGAGCTGCGTGAGGAGTCCTCCGATCCCGGCCCTGGCCCCGGCCCCGATCCCACCACCCGCTATGATCTGGTGGTGAAGTACCTGGAGGAGGGGACCGAGGAGGTGCTGTCCAGCGAGTACTCCACCCGCAAAGCCGAGGGCAGCAGCTATAACGTGACCGCCCAGACCGAGAAGACCATCTCCGGCTACACCATCACCGACATCACGGGCGACGATGTCATCGGCAACATGAACAGCGACAAGGAGATCATCGTCTGGTACGTCAGGGAGACGGACATCGATCCCGAGCCCACACCCCTCGACCCCACCCCCGGCGGCGATGTCGACATCATCGACGACAAGACGCCTCTGGACGACGGCAGCGGTATCGCTACCGGCGACGGCGACGAAGTGACCATCGTGGACGACCCCACTGCTATGGGCAACCTGCCCCAGACCGGCACCATGGCCCGCAGCGCGGTGAATCCCACTACGACCCTCGGCCTGCTGGCCCTGAGCCTCTCCATGGCGGCAGCCGGCCTGGCCATTACCATCGGCCGCAAGAAGGAAGAGGAGTTCGAGGACTGACCCATCCCTCTCAAGGCCCACACAGCAAAAAACATTCCCCCCGCCTGGCGCGGGGGGAATGTTTTTTACCTGTTCGGGAACTTTTGGAAGGGCGCCGCCGTCAAAGGGAAAAGACGCGGCGGCCGGAGGCCGAAACGCCGGCTGCTGTACAAAACCGGAAAAAACGGATATAATAGAGCCCGCAGCCATTCCAATCACTATGATGTGAGGTGAAGCGCTTGGTTTTCTCCAGCCTCCTGTTTCTGTTTCTCTATTTGCCTGTTGTACTGCTGATTTACTATGTGACGCCCCTGCGTTGGCGGAACGGGGTACTGCTGGTCTTCAACCTCATTTTTTACGGATGGGGAGAACCGGTCTATATCGTCATCATGTTCCTCTCCACCGCGATTGACTACACCCACGGAATGCTGGTGGAGCGCTATAAGCGCAGAGATGACGACCGGGGCGCCCGGCTGGCGGTGTGCTCCTCGGTGGTATTCAACCTGGCGCTGCTTTTCTTTTTCAAGTACTGGGACTTTGTCGCCGGGAGCCTGGCCGCCATTGGGCTGCCCCTCATGCCCATTTTGGGCCTGAGCCTGCCCATCGGCATCTCTTTCTATACCTTCCAGACCATGTCCTATACCATCGACGTCTACCGGGGTGACGCACCGGTCCAGCGGAATCTCATCAATTTCGGCACCTTCGTCACCCTGTTCCCCCAGCTCATCGCCGGGCCGATCATCAAGTATAAGGAGCTGGGAGATCAGATCGACCACCGGGACTGCCCGGTGGAGCGGTTTGCCTCCGGCATACAGACCTTCGCGGTAGGTTTGGGCAAGAAAGTGCTGCTGGCCAACAATCTGGGGCAGCTCTGGGACGCCTACAAGGCTCTGCCCGCCGCGGAGCTCACCACGGCGGGCGCCTGGCTGGGCGTGATCGCCTTCTCCCTGCAGATCTACTTCGATTTCTCCGGCTACTCCGACATGGCCGTGGGCCTGGGCAGGATGCTGGGCTTTGAGTTTGCGAGGAACTTCGACTACCCCTATATCTCGCGCTCCGTCACCGAGTTCTGGAGGCGCTGGCACATATCCCTGGGGTCCTGGTTCCGGGAGTACGTGTATATCCCCATGGGGGGCAACCGGGTGTCCAGGCCCCGGCTGTGCTTCAATCTGCTGGTGGTGTGGGGCGCCACCGGCATCTGGCACGGCGCGAGCTGGAATTTCCTGCTGTGGGGGCTCTACTTCGGCGTGCTGCTCATTGTGGAAAAGCTGTGGCTGGGGCGGCGCATCGAGCGGTGGCCCGTCCCGCTCCAGCACGCCTACGCCCTGTTCCTGGTGGCGGTGAGCTGGGCCGTCTTCGCCGTGGAGGACTTCTCTCAGCTGGGGCCCTATCTGGGGGCCATGTTCGGTTTCGCCGGCGGCGGCGCGTTCGACGGCGCGTTCTTCTATTATCTGCGCTCCTATCTCCCCACCCTGGTCTTGGCCTGTGCGGCTTCCACGCCCCTGGCGGCTGGGCTGTGGCGGCGGCTGCCGGAGCGGGTGTGGAAGGCTGCACTGCCGGTTCTGCTGTTGTGTGTGCTGCTGCTGTCCACCGCCTATCTGGTGGATGCCACCTACAACCCCTTCCTCTATTTCCGCTTCTAAGGAGGTGAAGAACCATGTCCAAACGATATGCCGTTTTTCTGACTGTGCTGTTCTGTGCTTTTCTGGGGGTGTTCTTCGCCGCCAACCTCATCACGCCGGACCGGACGTTTTCCCCGCAGGAAAACCGCTACCTGACCCAGCGACCCTCGCTGTCGGCGGAGGACTTCCGGATGCGCCTGCCCCTCCGGGACAGCGGCGACTTTTTTACCGGCACGTTCATGTCCGAGTTTGAGCAGTATATCACCGACCAGTTTGTGGGCAGGGACGGCTGGATCGCCGCCAAGGCCGTTGCCGAGCGGACCCTGGGAAAAGGGGAGAACAACGGCGTCTATCTGTGCGCGTCGGATACCCTTATCCCGCGCTTTGACCGGCCGGACGAAAAAAGAGTTGCGGATAACTTAAATTATGTGAACAAGTTGGTGGAAAATGTGGAGATCCCGGTGTACTTTTCCCTGATCCCGGGGAAGGTATCCCTGTGGGCGGACCGGCTCCCGGCGGGCGCGCCCAACGCCGATGAAAACGCGATCCTCAGCCAGGCGGAGGCGGCCACGCAGGCCAATTGGGTGGATATCGCCTCCGTACTCCGGGCCCACGCCGGAGAGGAGATCTACTATCGTCTGGACCACCACTGGACCAGTCTGGGGGCCTACTACGGCTACGCTGCTCTGATGGACGCCATGGGGCTGGCGGCGGCGCCGCTGGACAGCTATCAGAGGACGACGGTGTCCACGGATTTCAACGGCACGACCTTTTCGACCTCCGGTGTGCGCTGGATGAAGCCCGATTCCATCGACATCTATGTGCCGGAGGAGGGGATCACAGCCACGACTTGGTCCGGGACACAGCCCGAGGAGGGCGTGCTTTATGACTGGCCCAAGCTGGAGGAGAAGGACAAATACGCCTTTTTCCTGGGGGGCAACAAGCCCCTGACGGTACTGGAGACCGCCCATACGGACGCGCCGAAGTTGCTGGTGGTCCGGGACTCCTACAGTGACAGCCTGGCCCCCTTCCTCACAACGGATTTTTCGGAGGTCCATCTCTTTGACCCCAGATACAATAAGACCCCTCTCACCCAGTATGTCGCGGAAAACGACATCGACCAGGTGCTGGTCCTGTACAGCGTGGCAAATTTCGTCACCGACAGCAATCTGTTCGTATTGAGCAAGTGAGTAAAAGCGCGGCAGAGGCCTTTCAGGGGGCATCCGCCGCGCTTTTTTAAACCGAGTTGAGCCGCTTTTTCACGACCGCAGGGACCCCGGCGGCCAGGCTGTCGGCAGGGATATCCCGGGTGACCACGGAGCCGGAGGCGATCACCGCCCGGTCTCCGATGGTGACGCCGGGATTGACGATGACCCCGGCGCCCAGCCAGACTTGGTCGCCGATGGTGATGGGGCGCGCGTATTCCCCCTCATAGGGGATGTCGTCCCGCCAGCAGCGGCGCTCTGCCTCCACCGGATGGGTGGCGGTGATCAGGCTGACCCGGGGACCGAACATGCACCCGTCGCCGATGGTGATGGGCGCGGAGTCCAGCATGATGCAGTCGTAATTGGCATAAAAGCCCTCGCCCACATGGATGTTGTAGCCGTAGTCGCAGCGGAAATTCGGCTCTACATAGACGTCTGTCCCCGTGGAGCCGAAAAGCTCCTTCAGCAGCGCCGTCCGCGCCGCCGCCTCTCCGAAGGGGTCCAGGCAGATGCGGCGGCACAGGGTCTGTGCCCGGCAACGGTCGGCCGCCAGGGTATGGTCTGCGGGGTCGTAGGGCAGACCGGCCAGCATTTTTTCCTTTTCCGTCATGACCATACCTCCCGGGAACAGGCGGGGAGCGGACACCGGTCCCCGCGGACGTCAACGCCTGCTTTCAAACAGGACCTACGGCTTCTCTCTCTCCTCCCGGCGTTTTTCCCGTCGCTTGTCGATCAGCGAACCCACGGCGATACCCATGATGCCGCCGAACACGGGGCCCAGGACCGGTTCCTGGACCTTCATGCCGATGAACACACCCAAAACGGCGCCGGGCACGACCAGGATCCAAGTGAAAAAGGGGCGCTTGGCCATCTGGGACTCATCTTCGAATTTCCCAAAATAGGGGTTGTAAGGGCCGGAATGGCTCTCCCGGTCTTTTTTCTTCCGCGCCATACAGAGGACCTCCCGATGTGATTTCAGGAGTAGTGTATCATAGAGCGGGGGAAATTACAACTTGCACAGCTCGGCGGCGGTCTGCGCGGCCAGGCGGGCGTTGTTGAAGACGAGCTGGATGTTGGAGTCCAGACTGTCGCCGCCGGTGATGTCTTTGATGGTGGCCAGAAGGAAGGGGGTGGTCTCCTTGCCGTGGACGCCCTGCTCCTTGGCCATGGCCACGGCCTTTTCAATGGCGGAGTTGATGACGTCGGCATCCATGGAGTACGCCTCGGGGATGGGGTTGGTGACCAGCATACCGCTGCGCATGCCCATCTCCTCACCGGCGTGGAAAGCGGCGGCCAATTCGGCGGGGGTATCGATCTCATAGTCCACGGAGAAGCCGCTCTTCCGGGTGTAGAAAGCGGGGAGCTCCTTGGTGCCGTAGCCGATCACGGGTACCCCATGGGTCTCCAGATACTCCAGGGTGAGGCCCAGGTCCAGGATGGATTTGGCGCCGGCGCACACCACCATGACGGGGGTGTTGGCCAGCTCTTCCAGATCGGCAGAGATATCCATGGTGGTCTCGGCACCGCGGTGTACGCCGCCGATGCCCCCGGTGGCAAAGACCTTGATGCCGGCCATGTGGGCGATGATCATGGTAGTGGTGACGGTGGTGGCGCCGTCCTCGCCGCGGGCCACCAGCACGGCCAGATCCCGACGGCTGGCCTTATTGACGGCGTGGCCCTTCTTGCCCAGATACTCGATCTCCTCGGGGGACAGACCGGCCTTCAGACGGCCGCCCAGAATGGCGATGGTGGCGGGCACGGCGCCGTTCTCGCGGATGATGGCTTCGACCTTGAGAGCGGTCTCCACATTCTGCGGGTAGGGCATGCCGTGGGAGATGATGGTGGATTCCAGGGCGACGACAGGCTTGCCGGCGGCGACGGCGGCGGCCACCTCGGGGGAGACGTCGAGATACTTGTTCATAGACATTTGAATGACCTCCATAAGAAAATGAAAATTAAAATAGAAAAAGCGGAGAGAAGGGGGCGGCTCATAGTCCGGCGCGGGCTCTGACCGCTGCGGCGGTCAGTTCGGGATTGATGGTCTCGGTGCCCTCCATGGCGATGGCGGAGGCGGCAAGGCCCGCGCGGGCGGCCTCTTCCAGGCCCAGGCCCTCCAGCCAGCCCCAGGCCAAGGCGGCCATAAAGGCGTCCCCGCAGCCGGTGGTGTTCACCATCCTGGCCGGGACACAGGGGACCTTTTGGTGCCCGCCCAGGTGGTCGGCGGCATAGACGCCGTCTCCCCCCAGGCTGATGAAGACCCGGTGCAGCCCTGTGGCGAGCAGAGCGTCGGCGCAGGCGGCCAGACTCCTGTCGTCGACGATGGGGACGCCGGAGAGAAGCTCCGCCTCGATGCGGTTGGGCTTGAGCGTGTGGAGCGCGCCCAGGACCGGCGCCACCTTCACCGCCTTGGCGGTGGAGACCGGGTCCACGAAGAGGGGGGCCTTGCAGTTTGCGGCCAGCCATTGAAGGCTCTCGGCGGGGATGTTAGTGTCCGCCACCACCAGCCGGGCGTTGTTGAGGAGCTGCTCCTTGGTGGCGAGGAACCGGGGTGTCAAATGGTCGTAGATCTCCATATCGGATACGGCCAGCTCCATATCCCCCTTGTCGTTGGTGATAAAGAGATAAGTGGAGGTGGTCCCGCCGGGCACCTGCAGAGAGGGGCCCAGGTCAATGCCCAGCTCAATGCAGGAGGTGGTGATCTTCTGGGCGTTCATATCGTCGCCCAGAGCGGTAATCATGCGCACGTCCAGGCCCAGAAGGGCCATGTTATGGGCGATGTTTCGTCCCACACCGCCCAGGGACATGCGCACTCTGCCGGGATTGGAGTCCTGGCCCACCAGCGGAGCGTAGGGCGTGCCGCCGATGTCCATGTTCACCCCGCCCACCACCACGGCGTATGGGGCGGTGCGGATGATGTAGCCTTTGCCGTTGATATAGCCCTTTTTCATCAGGTTGGAGATGTGGACCGCTACCGACGAGCGGGTGATCCCCGCCCGGTCCGCCAGCTCCTGCTGGGAGATGAGGGGATTTTCCTGGATCCATTGCAGGATCTGGGCCTCCCGCTGGGTCATGGTCTCGCCTCCTAAGCAATAATTTATTTTGTAATCATATGCTTAGTTTACTCGCTTCGGCCGAAATGTCAAGAGGGAATTTTCCCAGGGCGGAACAAGAGCGGCGATGGCGCCGTCTAAAAGAAAAAAGGAGGTCGATTCTATATGGGGAAAAGGACCTGGATGGCGCTGGCGCTGAGCCTGGCGCTGCTCGCCGGCTGCGGATACCGGACCATGCCGGCGCAGGGGGAGGAGCCCGCGCCGGGGGGCGCCTCTTCCGCTGTGGAGACCGCTCCGGGCGGGGAGACCGCCATGCCCGCCCAGACCCCGGAGGAAGGCGTGCGCGCCGTCTGCCGGGTGGTGGACGGCGGCGCGGAGGGCGCCCTGATCCTGGCGGGGGAAGAGGCCGGTGAGGTGTATACCCTGGACGTCTCCGCTCTGGGACTGGAAGAGCCCCTGGCCGACGGCATGATGGTGGAGATTCTGTATGACGGGATGATCCTGGAGACTTGGCCCGCCCAGTTCGCCAATGTCCTTGCCGTGCGCCCGGCGGAGGGAGCTGCCGCCGACGACCGCTGTGGGCTCTGCCTCCAGGTGCTGGCGGACCTGTGGGAGGTGGACGCGGGCCTCAAGGAGGATATCACCCAGCTGGGCGTGGACCTCTCGGGTTTTACCGGCCTGACTGAAGGGGAGAAGGCGGCCGTGGCTTACGCCTTCGGCATGGAGCACGACATCCTGCCGGTCATGGGCACCTGGGAGGAGTTGGCCGAACAGGGCTATATCGACAGGGAAAACCTCTATTGGGAGGACGGGTGCCTCTTCTCCATCACCGGAGAGACCGGAAAGTTCGACGCGCAAAAGTGGCGTTCGGGCCTGGGGGCCTATTTCTTCCTGGACTGCACCGCCTCCATGGAACAGGACGGGACCTGGACCTACACGGTCGGAGGCGAGGCCATCGCCTGAGCCGAATATCACGGCAGAGAGGCCGTCTGTCCCCAAACAGTGGACAGACGGCCTCTTTTTACTTTATACTGGGAAATAGAAAGGGGGAGGGGGCGTTGCGGGTAGAGGTCCATATCGATCCTGATTGCCGGGAGCCTCGGGTGACCATCACGGCCCCCATCCTCACCGACGAGATCCGTGATCTAGCCGCCCGGCTGGAGGGCGGCGGAGGGCTCACGGGCTGGCGAGGCGAGACCGCCGTGCCTCTGCGGGAGGAGGCGATCCTCCGATGCTTTGCCCAGGATAAGGGGGTGAAGGCCCAGACGGCGGAGGGCGTGTACGATCTGCGGGAACGGCTCTATGAGCTGGAGGCCAGGCTGGACCGCCACACCTTTGTTCGGATCTCCCATTCGGAGATTGTCAATCTGCGGAAGGTCACGGCTCTGGATCTGTCCCTCACGGGCACGATCAAAATGACCCTGGCGGAAGGAGTCGTGTGCTATGTCTCCCGGCGGTATGTCAAGAAGATCAAAGAAGCGTTGGAGCTCTGAAAGGGGGAGATCCCATGTCTGCCGGACAAAAAAGTTGGATCGTCCGCATTCTGGCGGGCGGTTTGGCAGGGGCGGGCCTGGCAGGGGCCGGCTATCGGCCTCTGTTTATCGGCGGGTTCTCCGCGCCGCCCCTTTGCGGGGCACTGATACAGAGTTGCGGCATCCTGGGGGCTGTCGCCGTCACCCTGGCTCTTTTCTTCGCCTTTGGGGCGGCGGTGGGGGTGGCCACCCTGCCCTTTGAGGGCGAGGGGCGGAGCGTGCTCCTCCGCTCCGGACTCCACTTTTTAGTCACCGCCGGGCTCCTCGGGGCCATACTGCGGGTGTGCCTTGGTGTGGCGTGGAGATACCTCCCCGGGTGGCTGGCTCTGCTGGGGGCCATCTACCTGGTGGTCTGGCTGGGCAGGTGGGTGGGGTGGTACGCCGAGGTGCGGCAGCTCCGCTCCGCCCTGGGGCTGGAAGCCGGCCCATCCCCCCTGCGGTGGAGGGAGAGCCTGCCCTATCTGCCTGTCCTGCTGCTGGTCAACGCCGTCCTGCCTGCGGTGCTGGCCCTGCTGGACGCCCCCGACGTGCCAGTGCTGCGGGCACTGCTGATCCCCTGTCTGCTACTCCCCCTGGGGGGCTTTTTCCCCGCGCTCTCACTGGGCAAGCGGCAGGGTGTGTGCCTGCTCTATCCGGCGGCGAGCCTGCTGATCTTCCTGCCCGCGTCCCTGTGGGTCTACGGGGGACAGCGGATTCCCCTCTTTTGGGGGATCGCGCTGGCGTGCCCCCTGGCGGGAAATTTGGTTGGGGCCGCTTGGCGGCGGCGAAAAGAGAGGAGGCGGCCCCAATGGAATGGCTGCTGTTGATTGCGTTTGCACCGTTGCTTCTGATGCTGTCGCTCCAGCTCTTGCTCCTGCGCCTCACCAGAAGACGGGCGAGGTGTCTGCGCTGGGCCCCTCTTCTCCTGCTGTCTGTGCCTCTTTGGGGTGCGGTGGCGTGCTGGCTGGATGGGGGCTGGTTCTGGCAGCTTGGGGTCGCCCTTTTTCTGGGGATCGGTGCCTCGGCACTGACCGGCTGGGGCCTTGCATGGGGGGTGTGCGCACTGCGCCGGAGGAAGGGGGTACCATGAATACGGCCGTAGGAGTGTGCCTCTGGCTGTGCAGCGCGGCGGTCGTCACGGGGCTAACCGTCCTCTGCAACGCGGGAGGTGCCTGGATGGGGGGGCCGGCGGGGCATGGGAGTGCATTGGCCACGGGAGGTTATCTCATTTTCTGGGCGGTTTTTACCTTCCTGAGCGGAACTGAGGGTGGACGGCCCCTCCTGCAGAGGATTCTCTTGATCGCGGGAGTGGTCCATCTGGTTTCCGCCGCCGCAGGGTTGCTGATGAGATGGGGGATACTCAGTATTTTGGCGCTGCCGCTGGCGCTTCCCGCCGCCGTCGTATTTTATGGCCTGCGGGCCTGGATGGGATGGACGGAACTCTACGGGACGGCGGCGCTGCTCTCCCTGCTGTGGGTATGCTGGGGAAGGGCCAGAAGATAACTGCCCACGCTGGAAGGCGCTGACGATGTTCAAACAAACCCTAGAAATCCCTTGTAAAATTCCGTTGGAGTCCGTATAATATAGGGTACTGTGGAAGCCTACAACGACGTAGAGAGAGGAAGTACCCAATGGAACGCACAAAGATCGCGCAGATTTTCGCGGATCGGGAGGCATTCGGCGGCAAGGAAGTCGCCGTGTCCGGCTGGGCCCGCACGATCCGGGACATGAAGACCTTCGGCTTTATTGAGCTCAACGACGGCTCCTGCTTCAAAAATTTGCAGGTCGTTATGGATGCCGCCGCCCTGGAGAATTATAAAGAGATCGCCGGACAAAACGTGGGCGCCGCCCTGTCCGTCACCGGCACCGTGGTTCTGACCCCCGAGGCGAAACAGCCCCTGGAGATCAAGGCCGCCGCCATCTCGGTGGAAGGGGCCTCCACACCGGACTATCCCCTCCAGAAGAAGCGGCACAGCGTGGAGTATCTGAGGACCATACAGCATCTTCGGCCCCGGACCAACCTCTTTTCCGCCGCCTTCCGGGTGCGCTCCGTGGCCGCCCACGCCATCCATACCTTCTTCCAGGACCGGGGCTTTGTCTATGTGCACACGCCCATCATCACCGCCTCTGACTGTGAGGGCGCGGGGGAGATGTTCCGGGTCACCACGCTGGACATGGATCACCTCCCCAGAACAGAGGACGGGGCCGTGGATTACAGCCAGGACTTTTTCGGCAAGCCCGCCAATCTCACTGTGTCCGGACAGTTGAACGCGGAAAATTTCGCCATGGCTTTCGGAGACGTATACACCTTCGGCCCCACCTTCCGCGCCGAGAAGTCCAACACCACCCGTCACGCCGCCGAGTTCTGGATGATCGAGCCGGAGATGGCGTTCTGCGACCTGGCGGGAGATATGGATGTGGCGGAGGCCATGATCAAATTTGTCATCCGCACGGTGATGGAGAAATGCCCCGATGAGATGAATTTCTTCCAATCCTTTGTGGATAAGGGCCTGAAGGAGCGGCTGGAGCATGTGGCTTCCTCCGACTTCGGACGGGTGACCTACACCGAGGCGGTGGAGCTCCTGAAGCGGTCCGGCCACAAGTTTGACTACCCTGTGGACTGGGGCTGCGATCTTCAGACCGAGCACGAGCGGTATCTCACCGAGCAGGTGTTCCAAAAGCCGGTCTTTGTAACGGACTACCCCAAGGAGATCAAGGCTTTCTATATGCGCCTCAACGACGACGGGAAGACGGTGGCGGCTGCCGACTGCCTTGTGCCCGGCATCGGCGAGATCATCGGCGGCTCCCAGCGTGAGGAGCGGCTGGATGTGCTGGAGAACCGGATCCGGGAGCTGGGCATGGACCCCAAGGACTACTGGTGGTATCTGGACCTGCGCCGTTATGGCGGCTGCAAGCACGCGGGGTTCGGCCTGGGCTTTGAGCGGATGGTCATGTATCTCACCGGTGTGGGCAATATCCGCGACGTCCTGCCCCATCCCCGCACCGTGGGCAGCGCGGACTTTTAAAGAACGTGAAAATAATCATCCACCGGCAAAGCCGGTGGATGATTATTTTCACCTTTCTCTCGAGCCATTCCCCGGGAGGGGGTGGCGGTCCCTGTACCCAATATTTTGGGATTCATCGTGTTCTGTCGCGTGATTATGGATAAAAAACGCAGGCATAAAAAACCCTTGCATCCTTTGGGATGCAAGGGTTTTCCTTACTGGTGGAGGAGGATGGATTCGAACCATCGAAGTCGACGACAACAGATTTACAGTCTGCCCCCTTTGGCCACTCGGGAACTCCTCCATATGCAATTGACGCCTTTCAAACAGACGATGGAGCTGGTGGACGGATTCGAACCCCCGACCTGCTGATTACAAATCAGCTGCTCTACCAGCTGAGCTACACCAGCGTATCGGACACTATAGCTCGTCCGCAGCGACGTTTATTCTATCAGATGGAAGGGAGATTGTCAACAGGGAATCCGGGAAAAGCACCAACTTTTTTATGCGTGCTCAAAAAATTCTACAAGCAAAGATCATGCCAAATTGGAGATAGACGATTGTAATTCTGCATCGAATTGTGTTATACTTTTGAACGGAAGAGAGTGAAGTATAATTGGTAAGGGGGACGGACGATGGAACTGAATATGTCGATGAAACAGACCCAGACCCTGTCGCCTCAAATGATGCAGTCGATGGAGATACTCCAGATGGGCTCCCAGGAGCTTCTGGAGTACATCGAAAATCAGGTGCAGGAAAACCCGGTCCTGGAGATGGAGGAAAAATACACAGGCAAGGATGAGGGCGTAGACCTGCAGCGAAAGCTGGAGTGGCTGGAGTCCACGGATGCGCAAAACCGGGTCTATCACCAACAGGACAGTGAGGATGACGGAACGGACCCCGTCTCCAATTACGGGAACGCAGATGAGACGGAGGAAAACCTCTATCTCTACGTGCTCTCTCAACTGGAGCTGCTGGACCTGGAGCCGGAGCTCTTGGAGGCGGGGCGTTTTTTAGTGGAGTCCCTGAATCAGAACGGCTGGCTGGACGAGCCGCTGGAGGACCTGGCGGTACAGATGGAGAAGCCCCTGGTTTTGGCGGCACGGGCGCTGGAGATCGTTCAGAGCCTGGAACCGGCGGGGGTGGGGGCGAGGACCCTCTCGGAATGTCTGGTGCTCCAGCTCAAACGCCGAGAGGACAGCGGACTGGCAATCCGGATCGCCCAGGACCATCTGGACCCCCTCAGCAAGAATCGATACGGCTTCATCGCCAAGGCCCTCGGGGCCACGCAGGAACAGGTCTATGCGGCCTGTGAGCTGATCCGGTCGCTGAATCCCAGGCCGGGCGGCGGGTTTGCCGCCCGAGAAAACCTCATTTACATCAATCCGGATATTTTTGTCGTCAACTTTCCGGATCACTTCGAGTTGCTGACCAACGACTACTTTTTCCCCACCCTCAATGTGAGCTCCTATTATTGCAGGATGCTCAGGGACAGCAAAGACGACGAGGTGAAGGATTACCTGGTGAACAAGGTCCGGCAGGCCAAATGGGTGGTGCGGAGCATTGAGCAGCGGCGCTCCACCCTGATGCAGTGCGCGGAGGTTATGCTGGACCTGCAGGAGGACTTTTTCCGCCACGGCCCCGGCCACCTCAAACCTATGTCGCTGGCCGATATCGCGCAGCGGGTGGGGGTGCACGAGTCTACGGTGAGCCGTACGGTAAAGGACAAATACCTCCAGTGCTCCAGCGGCGTCTATCCTCTGAGCTACTTTTTCTCCCGCAGCCTGGGCGGCGGTGTGGTCGGCGGCCCGGGCGACGCCTCTTCTCCCGATACCGCCAAGGCGATGCTCAAAAAGCTTATCACGGAGGAGGACAAACACAAACCTCTCTCCGATCAGAAGCTGTGTGAACTCATGGCGAAGGACGGATGCGAGATCTCCCGCCGCACGGTGGCCAAATATCGGGATGAGCTGGGGATTCCTAGCACTACGGGCAGAAAGCAATACGAATGAAAAGGACGCCGGGCGGCCCAGCCGAGCCGCCCGCGATTTATGCACCGGAGGAACAGGCATGGATTATAAGGCCGTCATTTTTGACTTTGACTATACGCTGGGCGACGCCACCGACGCTATTTTTGCGGGGTTCCGGCACGGATTTTCGGTGATGGGGTACCCGGAGCCGGACCGGGAGACGGTGCGGCACACCGTGGGTATGCTGCTGGAGGATGCCTATACGCAGCTCACAGGGGATGCCACGGAGCAGGGAAGAGCGGCGTTTCGGGCGCAGTTTTCCTCCGTGGCGCGGCCCATGCAGGCGGCGGGCACGCCCCTGTGTGAGGGTGCGGAAGCGCTTTTGCACGCGCTGCGGGCGGCGGGGATCGCCACCGCCGTGGTGAGCACCAAGCATACGGAGACCCTGGAGAGTATTTTTGCCCAGCACGGGCTGTTGGACGTATTCTCCTTTGTGATCGGCGGGGACAAGGTCCGCCGCCCCAAGCCGGACCCGGAGGGGCTCAATACTGCTCTGGAGCGGCTGGGCCTGGTCCCGGAGCAGGTGCTCTACTGCGGGGATACCGTCATCGACGCCGGGACCGCGGACAACGCCGGGACGGATTTCTGCGCGGTCCTCAACGGGACGACGCCGGCCGCCGCCTTTGCGGCGTTTCCCCACATCCATATCGCGCCGGACCTGCCCGACCTGAGACGGTTTCTGGGCCTGTAAGAGGACTTTACACAGAATGTAAAATTGTAAAACGCCGCCTCCGTTTCTTACGGGGACGGCGTTTTTTGCTGATTTTCGGGCAAAATAGGCTTTACGAAGAGTTTACACAGAGAAGAAAGCGGACTTTACAAAGGGCCGGTATACTGAAAGCTGTTCCGAGAAACCTATATGGATTGGAGAATGAAAAACAATGAAGAAATCGCTTGCAATGCTGCTCTCCCTGACCCTGTGCGCGGGCCTCTTCGCGGGCTGCTCCAACAGCGGCAGCGGCACCCCCTCTGCTGAGCCCACCCAGGCGCCCGCCTCCGTGGAGCCCGCCCAGACCTCTTCCGAGCCGGCCAAGCTCTCCGGGAATGTGGCCACCGACGGCTCGACTTCCATGGAGAAGATCATCGGCTCCCTGGGTGAGGCTTTCATGGAGATGAATCCCGACGTCAACTTCACCTATAACCCCACCGGCTCCGGAACCGGCATCCAGGCCGCCATCGACGGCACCTGCGACATCGGCCTTTCCAGCCGCGCCCTGAAGGATGAGGAGAAAGCCTCCCTCACCGAGACTATCGTGGCGCTGGACGGCATCGCCATCATCGTCAACCCCGCCAATCCTGTGAGCGACCTCAGCGTGGAGCAGATCGCCCAGATCTACACCGGCGAGATCACCAATTGGAAGGACGTGGGCGGTGACGACCTGGAGATCTCCCTCATCGGCCGTGAGGCCGGGTCCGGCACCCGGGACGGCTTCGAGACGATCACAGGCACCAAGGAAGCCTGCAAGTACAACCAGGAGCTGACCTCCACCGGCGATGTGATCACCACTGTGGCCGGCAACCCCAACGCCATCGGCTACGCCTCCCTCTCCGCTGTGAAGGACAGCGTCAAAGCTCTGACCGTGGGCGGCGTGGCCCCCTCTGAGGAGACCGTGCTGGACGGCACCTACACCATTCAGCGCCCCTTCGTCCTGGCCACCCGCACCGGCGAGGCCCTCAGCGAAGCCGCTCAGGCCTTCTTCGATTTCGCCACCAGCGCCGATGCCAATGAGATCATCGCTGCCGCCGGTGCGGTGCCTGTTGCAAAGTAAGAAAGCCCCCCTCTTCCCCCTCTTCGACAGCACCCAGGAAAAACTCCCGTGCCGATCCGCGGAACACCCGGCCGGGGGTTTTTTCTAAGGGACAATGTAAAGTTTGTAAATGACAGATAAAAACTTCGGGAAAGGTCTGGACGCGATATGAAACACAGCGGCGCCCATAATGCCTTGGAACAGACGATGCACCTGGTCTTCCTGCTCTTCGGCGTCGTCACCATCGGCTTTGTCCTGCTTATCAGTATTTATCTCATCGCCGCGGGCCTGCCCGCCATCCGGGAGATCGGCCTGGTGGACTTCCTCTTCGGCAAGACCTGGGCTTCCACGGCGGCGGAGCCCAAGTTTGGGATTCTCCCCTTCATTCTCACATCGATTTACGGCACTGCGGGAGCCATCCTCATCGGTGTTCCCGTGGGCTTTATGACGGCGGTATTTCTCGCCAAGGTGGCCCCCAGACCGCTGGCAGGGCTGGTCCGCCCCGCCGTGGACCTGCTGGCGGGCATTCCCTCGGTGGTCTACGGCCTGGTAGGCATGATCATTTTGGTGCCTGCCATTCGTACGGCCTTCGGCCTGGCCGACGGCGCCTGTCTCCTGGCGGCCATTGTGGTGCTGGCCATTATGATCCTGCCCTCCATCATCTCTGTCTCCGAGACCGCGCTCAACGCTGTGCCCAAGGAATACGAGGAGGCGTCCCTGGCGCTGGGCGCCACGGAGATCGAGACCTATTTCCGGGTCTCCGTCCCGGCGGCCAAGAGCGGCATCGCCGCCTCCATCGTCTTGGGCATCGGCCGGGCCATCGGCGAAGCCATGGCCGTCATGATGGTGGCCGGCAACGTGGCCAATATGCCCTCCCTCTTCCAGAGCGTCCGGTTCCTTACCACCGCCGTGGCCAGCGAGATGTCCTACTCCTCGGGGCTTCAGCGGCAGGCGCTCTTTTCCATCGCCCTGGTGCTCTTCCTCTTCATTATGCTCATCAATGTCACCCTCAACGCGCTCCTGAAGCGGAACAAGGAGAAGTAAGAACATGGATATGGAAAAGCTCTCCGGCGCACGAAAGCTCTATGACAAGACCCTGCGCTGCCTGCTCTATCTCTGCGCCTTTCTCACCTGTGCCCTGCTGGTGTTCATGATCGGCTATATCTTCTACCGGGGCCTTCCCCATGTGACGTGGAACCTCATCTCTACCAAGCCCAGCTACCTGTCGGACAACATCGGCATTCTGCCCGATATCCTCAACACGCTCTATATTGTCATCGCCACACTGGTGATCGTGCTGCCTCTGGGCGTGGGCGCCGCCATTTACCTCACCGAGTACGCCCGGAACCGAAAGCTGGTGACCGTCATTGAATTCGCCACCGAGACCCTCACCGGCATCCCCTCCATCATCTACGGACTGGTGGGCATGCTCATCTTCACCCCCCTGCTGGGCAAAAGCCTGCTGGCGGGCGCGCTCACGCTGGTCATCATGACCCTGCCCACCATCGTGCGTACCACCCAGGAATCCCTGAAAACCGTGCCCGCCTCCTATCGGGAGGGGGCGCTGGGCCTGGGGAGCGGAAAGTGGCATATGATCCGTACCATCGTGCTGCCCTGCTCCATTGACGGCATCGTCACCGGCTGTATCCTGGCCATCGGACGGATCGTGGGCGAATCCGCCGCCCTTCTCTTTACCGCCGGCTTCGCCCATGCCCTCAACGGCTTCTTCACCGGGCTCACCAGCTCCGGCGCCACACTGACCGTGGCCCTTTACGTCTATGCCAAGGAACAGGGAGAGTTTGAGGTGGCTTTCGCCATCGCCGCCATCCTTATGATTCTCACCCTCATCATCAATCTCGCCGCCAATTTTGTGGGCAAAAAGCTCAAGCAGCGGCAGGGATAGGAGGTTACGTTATGGAAGCAATCTTATCGGCCGGGAATCTGGACCTCTATTATGGGCAGACCCAGGCGCTGAAGGGCGTCAGCATCGACATTCCGGCGCGGGAGGTCACTGCCCTCATCGGGCCATCCGGCTGCGGCAAGTCCACCTTCCTCAAGACGCTGGACCGGATGAACGACCTGGTGCCGGGCGTCACGATTACCGGCAGCGTGCAGTACCGGGGCAAGGAGATCTACGCCCCCGACGTGGACGTGACCTGGCTGCGCAAGCAGATCGGCATGGTGTTTCAGAAGCCCAATCCCTTCCCTATGTCCATCTATGACAACATTGCCTACGGGCCCCGGACCCACGGCATCCGGAACAAGGCCAAGCTGGATGAGATCGTGGAGCGCTCCCTGCGGGGCGCGGCCATCTGGGATGAGGTCAAGGACAGGCTCAAAAAGTCCGCGCTGGGCCTCTCCGGCGGCCAGCAGCAGCGCATCTGCATCGCACGCGCGCTGGCCGTGGAGCCGGATATCCTCCTGATGGACGAGGCGACCTCCGCGCTGGACCCAATTTCTACCTCAAAAATCGAAGATTTGATTGCAGATTTGAAAAATTCCTATACAATAGTAATTGTAACCCACAACATGCAGCAGGCCACCCGTATCTCCGACAAGTGCGCCTTCTTCCTGCTGGGCGAGCTTATCGAATATGGAGATACCAGCCAGCTCTTCTCCGTCCCGAAGGACAAGAGGACAGAGGACTACATTACGGGCCGTTTCGGCTAAGGAGGGCATGAGCACATGAGAAAAACATTTGATGCGGAACTGCTGGAGCTCAATGAGGCGCTGACGGCCATGGCGCGTACGGCTCAGGACGCCATCGATGTAGTGACGGAAAGCCTCTCCACGGACGACGAGGCCCATGCCAAGGCGGCCATCGACATGACGGCCTCCATGGACCAGATGGAGCGGGATATTGAGAACCGCTGCCTCCAGCTCCTGCTGCGGCAGCAGCCGGTGGCCCGGGACCTGCGGGCCATTTCAGCGGCCATGAAGATGGTCACTGACCTCCAGCGCATCGGCGACCAGGCGGCCAATATCGCAGAGATTTCCCTGCTGTTCTCCAGGCAGGGGGAGGTCAAGGTGCCTCAGGACATCGGTGTGATGGCCTGCAAGGCAGGGCTCATGGTGCGGCAGGCCATTTCGTCCTATACCGGGCGGGATGTGGAGACCGCCCACGCCGTGGTCAACCTGGACGACGAGGTGGATGAGCTCTTCCGGAAGATCAAGGGGGACCTGATCAACCAGGTGGCGGACAACCTGGACGAGGCGGATCTTTCCATCGACTTTATCATCATTGCAAAGTACTTGGAGAGGATCGCCGACCACGCGGTTAATATCGCCCAGTGGGCGATATTCTGCGTCACAGGAGAGCTCTGAGAAGCGCGAAGGCGAGCGGAGCAGCCAAACAGTGAAGTTTACAGACGGCGCCGGAACAGGTCCGCACCGCGGACCTGTTCCGCCTTTTGAACCGTCAAAATAGCGGCGCTCCGGCGGCGGTGGAGCGCCGCGAGAGAAAAGGGAAGCATGAGGAGGACGAGACAATGCCAGAGACCATTGTGATCATTGAGGATGATGAGAGCATCCGGGAGATGCTGCGCTACTATTTTCGTTCCGTGGGGTATGAGGTGGGCTGCTTTGAGTCGGGCGAGGCCTACTTTGAGACGGGCGGGGAGCTGAAGCCATCCCTCTTCATTCTGGATATCATGCTGCCTGGCATGGACGGTCTGGAGATCCTCCGCCGTCTCCGGGCCGACGCGGACCTGGGGGATGTGCCGGTCCTGATGCTCACCGCAAGGACCTCCGAGATGGATAAGGTCAAGGGCCTGGAGGGCGGGGCAGACGACTATGTGGTCAAGCCCTTCGGCATTATGGAGCTTCAGGCCAGGGTCAAGGCGCTGCTCCGCCGCACCGGCCGGCCCAGGAGCGAGGCGGTCATCACCTGCGGCGACCTGGAGATCGATCCGGCCGCCAGAGAGGTGCGGAAAAACGGCGCCCTGGTGGAACTTACGTATAAGGAGTTTGAACTGCTGCGCCTCTTGGCCTCGCGGCGCGGCATGGTACTCACGCGGGACGATATCCTCCAGGCGGTGTGGGACTACGACTTTGCCGGCGAGACCCGCACAGTGGATATGCATGTGAAAACCCTCCGCCAGAAGCTGGGAGACGGTTATATCCAGACTGTTCGTGGCGTGGGTTATAAAATGCCGTGATGAACGGCTATCTCTGATTTGGGATGGGGGCCTTTTCTGTGAAAAGACGTTTGACTACTTATTTCTTACTCATTGCCACCTTGGGGATCGCGCTTTCCAGCGCCTTTGGGGTCTGGGTCTACCGGGACCGGGAGCTCTCTTCCGCCCGGCAGACTCTGGTAGAGCTGCTGAACCTGATGGACGCCCAGAACTATTATACGGATGCTGAGGCTTGGTCGCAGCAGCTCCACACCGCCGCGCCGGACAAACGGCTGACCATTATCTCCCCGGAGGGCGAGGTGCTCTCCGACACCTATGGGCAGGTTACGGAGAACCACGCGGACCGGCCCGAGTTCCAGTCCGCGCTTGCGACCGGCTGGGGCGAGGCGGAGCGTAAGTCGGACACCACCGGCGAGATGCTCCTCTATGAGGCGAAACAGTTCACCGATGGGAACGTGGGGCGCCTCTCCATGCCCATCTCTTCAGTGAACGCCCTGGTTCTTCAGGGCCTGGTCGGATTCCTGGCGGCCGCAGTCGTGGCGCTGGTCCTCATGCTTGTACTGGCCCGAAAGCTGGCGGACCACACGGCCCAGCCCCTGGAGCAGAAGGAGGAGGAGCTGGAGCAGGAGGGCGAGAAGCTCCAGACCGTGCGGAGCGAATTTGCCGCCAATGTGTCCCACGAGCTCAAGACCCCCCTGACCAGCATCAAGGGCTTTACCGATATGATGTCCTCGGGCATGGTGAAGGACCCGGAAGATCAGAAACGCTTCATCACCATGATCGGCGTGGAGGTGGACCGGCTCATTGAGCTCATCAACGACGTGCTGAAGATCTCCGAGCTGGAATCCGTGGTCATGCCCCAGTCCGACGACCGGGCAAACGTGCTCTCGGTGGCGGAGGAGTGCCGCGCTGCGCTGGGACAGATGGCCGAGGCGGCAAAGATCAGTGTCAACCTCTCCGGCGACAATGCCGAAGTGGCGGTGGCACCCGGCCGCCTGCGTGAACTGCTTACCAACCTGATGGAGAACGGCATCAAATACAATGAGCCCGGCGGACGGGTGGACGTGCAGGCGGCGCAGCGGGACGGAAAGGTGGCCATTACCGTCTCCGATACCGGCATTGGGATCCCCAAGGAGAGCCGGGAGCGGGTCTTTGAGCGGTTTTACCGGGTGGACAAGGGGAGAGCGCGCAAGACCGGCGGCACCGGATTGGGGCTTTCCATCGTCAAGCATATTGTGCTCCTCTACGGGGGAACCATTTCCCTGAAGAGCGAGCCGGGCAAGGGGACGGAGATCACGGTCCTGTTTCCCGCCGTCCGGTAGAGAAAACGCATGAGAAAGCGGCACAGCTTAAGCTGTGCCGCTTTTGCTCTGCACGGAGAGAGGACAGGCCGCGCATAAAAAACTATGGTTTCCGCCAGCGGGCGCCGAGAAAGGTCGCGGCGAGCATCAAAAGAAACGCGGCGCAATAGGCGGAAAATACGGAGTGGCTCCAGGGTGTCAGGGTAAATCCCAGGTTCATCAGCGGCAAATAGTAAAGCTGCGTCCAAAGACCGGCCGGATTACTCCAGTAGGCACCCAAGACGAGCTCCTGCACGCCGACCAGAATCAGGTCGATCCCTGCCGCGAGGTTGAGACAGACGGCCAGGGTACGGACGCCTGCTACACGGGGCCTGACAAAGAAAGCGATTGCCCCCCAGATCAGCAGAAACAGGATCGCAATCAAAGAAAAGGGCGGCAAAACGTCCGGATAAGCCAACATAGCCCAGTTCATCAGTCCGCCGACCGCAAAGGGAAGGAGCCCCAAGAGAAACAATAAGAGCGGCATACCATGCCCACCTTTCCCGATTTCCGGCATCCGTTGTGCCGCCGGCCTCTTGAACGAAAGAAGTGCGGCAGGCGCTGGGAACTGTCCCAAGGTGAAGACATGATATCAAATGCGGGGGAGCCCTGTCAACGGCGCAGGGGGGGAATTTATGCGGTGAATGGAAACCTGCGTAATATTTGCAGCTCCGGCGGAAAATTTTCCGCCGGAGCTATATTTTTTCATCCACCTGCCATACTAACCGCATCAAGGAAAAGGCAGGCAGAAACCATGGAAACCTTTTGGATCAAGCCCAAACTCTATTTTGGACCGGAGCCCATGGACGCGCTGGACCGGCTGGCCGGGAAGAGGGTCCTCATCGTTACAGACGCGTTCCTGGCCTCTTCCGGTCTCCTGGACCGGGTAAAAAACCGTCTCACCGGGGCAGTGGAGATCTTTGACCAGGTAGAGCCGGACCCTTCCCTCCGCCTGGTGGCCCAGGGGGTGCGGATGCTGCGGGACTTCGGGCCCGAAGCGGTGGTGGCCTTCGGCGGTGGTTCCCCGATGGACTGCGCCAAGGGAATGTGCTGGTTTTCAGACCGCCACCCGCCCCTATGGTGTATTCCCACCACGGCGGGGACCGGCAGCGAGGTCACCTCCTTCGCCGTCCTCACAGACACGGACCAGGGCGTCAAATATCCGCTGGTGGAGGAGGGCCTTCTGCCGGAGGCGGCCATACTGGACGCCTCTCTGCTGGAGGGGGTGCCGCCCCATGTCACCGCCGACACGGGCATGGACGTGCTCACACACGCGGCGGAGGCTGTCGCGGCCAAAGGCGCCAGTCCCTTCTCCGACGCTCTGGCGGAGAAGGCATTCGCGCTGGCCTACCGCCGCCTGCCGGAAGCCCACGCCGGAAGCCGGGAGGCCAAGCAAGACATGCTGTTGGCCTCCTGTATGGCAGGTATGGCCTTCAATGCCGCCGGGCTGGGGGTCTGTCATTCGATGGCCCACGCCTTGGGCGGGCGGTTCCACGTGCCCCATGGGAGGCTCAACGCGCTGCTGCTGCCCGGCGTGATCCAATTCAACGCCGCGGAGCAGGCAGCGGCGGAGAAATATGCCCGCTTGGCCAAGCTCTGCGGCCTGGCGGCAAACCCCAGGGCCCTGGCGTCGGCGGTGACTCGTCTTCGGTCCGGGCTGAAGATCCCTCTCAAGCTCCCGGTACCGGCACAGGAGTTCAGGGCCGCGCTGCCCGGTCTGACTGCGGCCGCTCTGCAGGATGTCTGCCTGCCGGGAAACCCGAGACCCGTGACGGCAGGGGAGATAGAGGCCATGCTGAGGGAGATCGGGGGATGACGGAGACGCTCAAATCGGTGGGGATCGATATCGGAACCTCCACCACACAACTGGTAGTCTCCAAGCTGACACTGGAAAACCGGGCCAATCCCTTCTCCGTTCCGCGCATCGCCATTACGGATCGGGAGATCGTCTATCGCAGCCGCATCCACTTTACGCCCCTCCTCTCTGAAACGGTCATCGACGCCCCCGGCGTGCGGGAGATCGTGGCGGAGGAGTATCGGCGCGCGGGGTTGCGGCGGGAAGAGGTCCAGACCGGCGCGGTCATCATCACCGGGGAGACGGCCCGAAAAGAAAATGCCAGGGAGGTCTTGAACGCCCTTTCGGAATTCGCGGGAGACTTTGTGGTGGCCACCGCCGGCCCCGATCTGGAATCCATTCTGGCCGCCCGAGGGGCGGGGGCGGACGAATACTCCAAGGAAAAACATTGCCGGGTATTACACTTTGATATCGGAGGCGGGACCTCCAACCTGGCGCTCTACGAAAATGGAGCGCTGCAAGATACCGACTGTCTCAATATCGGCGGGCGTTTGGTGAAGTTCGCCGGAGATGGGAGCGTCACCTACCTCTCCCCGGTCCTGGCCGAATGGACGGCGGACCCGGGAGTCCGGCTGGGGGAGCGGGCTGAACGAAGAGCGCTGAAGCCCCTCATCTCGGCCATGGTGGACGGCCTGGAGCGGGCGGTGCCGGGAGACGTCAAGGTGCTGTCCTTTTCCGGCGGGGTGGCCGACTGCATGTGGGCTCCGCCGGAGGACTGGCTGGCCTACGGCGATATCGGTCCCCTGCTGGGTCCGGCCATCCGGGAGCGGTTTGAAGAGCAGGGCTATACGCTGGTCCGGGGGGCGGAGACCATCCGGGCCACCGTGGTTGGGGCGGGCGCTCACTCCATGGAGGTGTCCGGCTCCACGATCTTCTACCGGGAGGTGGCGTTTCCGCTCAAGAATTTGCCCGTCCTCCGTCTGAACCAGGAGGAGGAGCAGGGGAATGCCGCCGCCCTGGCGGAGGCCGTCCGCAGGAAGCTGAACTGGTATGCCGATGAGGGAGGACTCACCCAGGTGGCCCTGGCCTTTGCGGGAGAGCTCTCGCCCGCCTACCGGAGGGTGGAGGAGATCGCCCGGGGCATTCGGGAGGGGCTGGCTCCGCTGCTGGAGCGGGGGTATTTTCCTGTGGTGGTGCTGGAACGGGATATGGCCAAGGTCCTGGGACAGGCCATGGGGGGGAGCGGTCCCCTTCTGTGCCTGGACGGCGTGGCGGTGCACAACGGAGACTACATCGACATCGGAGCCCCAGTGGGCGGGGGGAATGTGCTGCCGGTGGTGGTGAAGACCTTGGCATTCCAGAAATTGTAATGCGGCGGACAGGGAGCGCCCTGACCGCGACAGGAGGAACAGGAATGATTTTAAAAACCAAGCTGCTGGGCCATGTCTATGATTTCCCTTCGGTACGGGAGGTCATGGCCAAGGCCAATGAAGAAAAGTCCGGGGACCGGCTGGCGGGCATTGCCGCCGAGAATGCCGAAGAACGGGTGGCCGCCAAGGTGGTGCTGGCAAACCTGACCCTGGGAGACCTGCGGAACAGTCCTGCGGTCCCCTATGAGACCGACGAGGTCACACGCATCATCCAGGATGATGTAAATGAAAAGATTTACGCGCAGATCAGGAACTGGACGGTCTCCGAGCTGCGGGAGTGGATCCTGGACGAGAAGAACGACGGCGCGGCCATCCGGCGCATCTCCCGGGGCCTCACCAGCGAGATGGTGGCCGCCGTGGCAAAGCTTATGAGCAATATGGATCTCATCTACGCCGCCCGGAAGCTGCGGGTCACGGCCACCTGCAACACCACCATCGGCGAACCGGGGACCCTCTCCGCCCGCCTCCAGCCCAACCACCCAACCGACGACCCCGACGGTATCATGGCCTCCCTGCTGGAGGGGCTCACCTTCGGCATCGGAGACGCGGTGCTGGGGCTCAACCCGGTAGACGACTCGGTGGAGAGCGTCACGCGGGTGCTGGAACGGTTCCATGAGATCCGCAACCGCTGGGAGATCCCCACCCAGATCTGCGTGCTGGCCCATGTGACCACCCAGATGGAGTGCGTCCGCAGGGGGGCTCCGGCCGATCTGATCTTCCAGTCCATCGCGGGCTCGGAGAAGGGAAACGAGGCTTTCGGCTTTACAGGAGAGACCATCGAGGAGGCCCGGCAACTGGCCCTGCGCGAGGGGAACGCCATGGGGCCCAACGTCCTCTATTTTGAGACGGGTCAGGGCTCCGAGCTCTCCTCCGAGGCCCACAATGGCTGGGACCAGGTGACCATGGAGGCCAGGTGCTACGGCTTTGCCAAGCGCTATCAGCCCTTCCTGGTGAACACGGTGGTGGGCTTTATCGGCCCGGAATACCTCTACAATTCCAAGCAGGTCATCCGGGCCGGTCTGGAGGACCACTTCATGGGCAAGCTCACCGGCATCCCCATGGGCTGCGACGCCTGCTACACCAACCACATGAAGGCCGATCAGAGCGATATCGAGGATCTGGCCGTCCTGCTGACCACCGCCGGATGCAACTACTTCATGGGGATTCCCCACGGGGACGACGTAATGCTCAACTACCAGACCACCGGCTATCATGAGACGGCGGCCCTCCGGGAGATGTTCGGCTTGACGGCCATCAAGCCCTTCCAGCAGTGGCTGGAAAAGATGGGCTTTGTGGAGAACGGCCGGCTCACCGCCCTGGCGGGAGACGGCTCCATTCTGCTGGCATAAGGAGGATTTCAGATTTGAACGAGCTGGAATTGCGCGCCCTGGTGGAGCGCATGGTGGCCGACCTGATGGGTCAGGCGCCTACGCCCCAGGTCAAGGCGGCGGACTATAAGCCCCTGGAACGGGGGCAGGAGAGCGGGAGCGGAGGCGAAATGCTTCCGGACGTCACGGAGGTGGATCTGCGGCGGCAGTACCTGGTGCCCAATCCGCAGAATGGCCCCGCCTTTCTGGACCTGAAGCTGAAGACGCCCGCACGACTGGGGCTGAGCCGGGCGGGCGCCCGGTATAAGACGGAGACCATGCTCCGCATGCGGGCCGACCACGCGGCGGCTCAGGACTCGGTGTTCTCCCATGTGGACGAGGCGTTTGTAAAGCGGAACGACCTTGTTTTTGTCCAGACGCTCTGTCAGGACAAGGACGAGTACCTGACCCGCCCGGACCGCGGACGCCGGTTCGACGAGGAAAACCAGGCCGTGATCCGAAAGACCCTTGGCGCCGAACCCAAGGTGGCCCTGGTGGTGGGGGACGGTCTCTCCTCCGCGGCCATCGAGGCCAATGCCGAGGACTGTATGCAGGCCATCCGCGCGGGCCTGAAGGGCTACGGCATTGATCCCGGTCCAACACTTTTCGTAAAATACTGCCGCGTGGGCGCCTCCGATCACATTGGGGAGCTGACGGGAGCCCAGGTGGTGTGCATGCTGGTGGGAGAGCGCCCTGGCCTGGTGACCGCCGAGTCCATGTCGGCTTATCTCACATACCGGCCTCACATCGGCATTCCCGAATCTAAGCGGACGGTCATCTCCAATATCCACCGCCAGGGCACTACCGCGGTGGAGGCGGGGGCGCACATTGCGGAGCTGATCAAGACCATGCTGGAGAAGAAGGCCAGCGGCATTGACCTGGCCAGGGGGGTGAGTGCATGACAGGCGATCTGCTGAAATGCAATGTTCTGGCCACGCATACCATTGCCAACGTTTCGGAGACCCTGGCGCAAAAGCTGGGCCTGCCGAAGGAATACCGTTCCATCGGTATCCTCACCGCCGACAGCGACGACGTGACCTACTGTGCCTTGGATGAGGCCACCAAGGCGGCGGCCGTGGAGGTGGTATACGGAAGAAGCCTGTATGCGGGCGCCGCAAACGCCAACACGAAGCTGGCCGGAGAGGTCATCGGCATCCTGGCCGGTCCCAATCCGGCGGAGGTAAACAGCGGCCTGCGGGCGGCGGTGGGATTCATGGACAGCGGCGTGGGTTTTCGCTCCGCCAATGAGGACGACTCCATCGTATACTTCGCCCATACGGTGTCCCGGACGGGGAGCTATCTCTCCAAAACGGCGGGCATCAAAGAGGGGGAGGCCCTGGCCTACCTCATCGCCCCCCCGCTGGAGTCCGTGGTGGGGCTGGATGAGGCGATGAAGGCTGCGGACGTGGAACTCATGGCCCTTTTTGAGCCGCCCAGTGAGACTAACTTCGGCGGCGGCCTGCTGACGGGCACCCAGTCGGCGTGCAAAGCCGCCTGTGAGGCGTTTGCCGAGGCGGTCAAGGCGGTGGCCGCCCATCCAGTGGAGGTGTAGAGCATGATGATACAAATGGATCAGGACCTGTGTTCCATCCAGGAGGTGCGCGACCTCGTGCAGCAGGCCCGAAAGGCGCAGCGGGCTATGGAGCGCATGACGCAGGGAGAGCTGGACAAAATAACGGCGGCCATCTCCAGCGCCGCCGCAGCCGAGGCCGGACGTCTGGCGGGGGTGGCGGTGGAAGAGACCGGGTTCGGGCTCAAAGCCGACAAGGAGATCAAGAACCGCTTTGCCGCTGTCACACTGTACGACGCCATCAAGGACGAAAAGACCCATGGCATCCTGGCCCAGGACCGCGAGAAGCGGACCATTGACATCGGGGTGCCGGTGGGGATCGTGGCCGGGCTGGTGCCATCCACCAATCCCACCTCCACGGTGATCTATAAGTCCATGATCTGCATGAAGGCGGGCAATCCCATCATTTTTTCCCCCCACCCCAGCGCAGTGAAGTGTATTCTGGAGACAGTGGAGGTGGTGCGCCGGGCGGCGGAGGCGGCGGGGGCTCCCAAAGGGGCCATCGCCTGCATCACCACCCCCACGCTGGAGGCCACCAACGCGCTGATGAGGCACGATCACACCCGGCTCATTCTGGCCACCGGCGGCGGCGCCATGGTAAAGGCGGCCTACTCCTCCGGGACCCCAGCCATCGGTGTGGGGGCGGGCAACGGTCCGGCCTATATCCACCATACCGCCAACGTTCGTCTGGCCGTCAAGCGCATCCTGGACTCCAAGACCTTTGACAACGGCACCATCTGCGCCAGTGAACAGTCGATCATCGTTACCCGGGAGATGGAGCGGGCCGTGACCGAGGAGCTCCAGCGGCAGGGGGCCTATGTGCTCAGCGACAGCGAACACACCAAGCTCTCCAAATTCATCCTGCGCGCCAACGGTACGATGAATCCGGCCATCGTCGGCAAGAGCGTGGAGACTGTGGCCAAACTGGCCGGACTTGACCGGGTGCCCGCTTCCGCCAGGGTACTGGTGGCCCGGGAGACCGGTGTGGGGCGGGGCTATCCCTATTCCAATGAAAAGCTGGGCCTCATTTTGGCCTATTATGTGGAAAACGATGAGCCGACGGTGCTGGAGCGCTGTGTGGAGATCCTGGAGTGGGAGGGCGCGGGCCATACCTTCTCCATCCATGCCGAGGACGAGAATGTGGTGAAGAAGTTTGCCGAGCGGGTCCCGGCCAGTCGGGTGCTGGTGAACACGCCCTCCGCCCTGGGAGGGATCGGGGCAACGACCTGCCTGTTCCCGGCGCTCACGCTGGGCTGCGGCGCGGTGGGCGGCTCCTCCAGCTCCAACAACATCGGTCCCCTGGATCTGATCAATATCAAGCGGGTGGCCTGGGGCGTCCGGGAGCTGGAGGATATCCGGGCCGGAAACAGCGCATCTCCTTGGGAGAACGGCCGGAGCGAGGTCAAGGTGGACGATGCGATGCTCCAGGAGCTGGTACGGCAGATCGTGGGGAGGCTGATGTGAGATGAAGGAGGCGGACCGCTCCGGCATCTACTCCAAGAATGCGGCGCTCGCCCCGGGCGGCGTGACGCCGCCCGCCGCGGGAACCAACGTATTTGATGAGGTGAACGACCCCGGCACCCTCATCAACCCCTATGCCAATCTGCTGCGGGAGATGGGCAGGCTGACCGCAGATATGGAGGCGACCGATCCGGAGACCCCGCCCCCCTCCGGCGACGAGGTAAAGCCCTTTTCGGCGTCCAAGCGTCTGAATGCCGACGGCGGACCCACCGCATGGGCGCAGCCGGACATGGGGGGGACCGGAGCCAAGAAAACACGGGGCCGGAAAAAAGAGACCGGTGCCGACAACAGCAAGTCCGGCGGAAGAACGCCGGAAAAAGCAAAAACGGCCCCGACCGGCGGTGCGGGGCGTGGAGCCCCGGAGCCCAGACCCGAGTCCAAGGACGGCATGGCCGCTCTGGCTGCCTCTGTGATCGGCGGCGGGGCGGCGGCTCGGCCGGAATCAGGGCCAAATTCCAACCATCGGGGAGAAGCTCCCGCAGAGAGACGGGAGACCCCCTCCAACAACGAAAGGAGCGCGAAGAAAATGGCGAATACAAATGCACTGGGTATGGTAGAGACGAGAGGACTGGTGGGCGCCATCGAGGCGGCGGACGCCATGGTGAAGGCCGCCAACGTCCAGCTGGTGGGCAAGGAGCAGGTGGGCGGCGGTCTGGTGACCGTCATGGTCCGGGGTGACGTGGGCGCCGTCAAGGCTGCCACTGACGCCGGCGCCGCCGCCGCGGAGAAGGTGGGAGAGCTCATCTCGGTCCACGTGATCCCCCGGCCCCACGTCGAGGTGGACGGTATCCTCCCCCACAAGAACGGCGAATTCGATCAGGGACAGTAAGCCGTGGCGCTTCTGGATGAGGCCCGGGTCCGCCAGATGTCCAATGGCGGGACCCGGGGCCCTGTGGTGGTGACCCGGGGGGATGTGCTCACCCCTTCCGCCCGGTCCTGGCTCCGGGAGCACCGGGTGGAGGTGGTCTTTCCCCAGGGAGAGCCGGAAAAAACCGGCGGCGGGCGGCAGGAAAAGGGCGGCGCTGCGCGCTATCGGACGCTGTTCGGCGCGGAGCTCCACGAGAAGCCGGAGCACATGACCCACCTGAAAGGAAACCTTCTGGTATTCAAAGACCATCCACGCATCGCCTTTCGGGGATACATCGACCTGTTGGAGGCGGAGATCGTGCTCTGCCAGCAGGCATGTGTCCGGGAGGGATACCGCGTCTTGGCTGTGGAGCTGGAAGAGGTGCTGGGCTTTGTGCGGCGGTTCATCCGGTTCGACGTTCTGGATGAGCCTGTGGGAGAGGTGCGGCTGTGCGGCTACGGCCCTGCGGAGCTGCGGGAGTACTCCCATTACCCGGAGAAGCACTTCGGACAGCCCCATTTTATGCTCAGCTATACCGATTCTCCCGCTGTCGCGGCGGTAAATAAGGTGCGGGCGGTGGTCCGGCAGACCGAACTGGCGGCCTATCAGGCCTTCCGGGACGAGAACGGAGCTGTGGCGCGGGAGGACATCATTTTGGGGCTCAACCGCCTCTCCTCCCTCTTCTGGATTTTCATGATCAAGCTGAAGGCGGGGAAGTATGAACGCACATGAGATAGAACGTCTGGCCGAAGCGGTGGTCCGGCGGGTCACTGTGGAGATAGAGGCCAGTGGGCGCCATGTCCACCTGAGCCGGGCGGGCGTGGATCAGCTCTTCGGCGTGGGCTATCGGCTCAACCGGGTCAAGGACCTCTCCCAGCCGGGACAGTTCGTCTGCGCCGAGCGGGTGAGCCTTGTGGGCCCCAAGGGAGAGTTGAAGAACGTGGTGGTGCTGGGGCCTGAGCGGGGGGAGTGCCAGGCGGAGGTCTCCCTCACCGATGCTGTGGCCCTGGGGTGCAAGCCCCCGGTCCGGCTCTCGGGGGAGATCGAGGGGACGCCGGGCATCACCCTCCGCCACGGCAACCGGGAACTGCGGCTGGAGCGCGGCCTCATCGTGGCCAAACGGCACATCCACATGACCCCGGCGGATGCCGGACAGTTCGGCGTGCGTAATGGACAGAGCGTCCGCCTGAAAGCGCTCACCGCCCGTCCTCTCACCTTTGGTGAGGTGGAGGTGCGGGTCAGCGAAAAATTCTCCACCGTGGTCCACCTGGACTACGATGAGGCGAACGCCTGTGGATTCCAAAAAGGGGATCGGGGGCTGATCCTGTCATGACGATGGAGGAGCGGGAGGGCGCGCTGATCATTACCCGCCTGCCTATCGAGCAGATGGGACTGCTGACCCTGGGGCTGGCCCTCACGGGAGAAGAGAGACAGGTGCTGGAAGCCCTCTTGGCCGGAAAAAAGGTAAAGGTCCTGGAGACAGGTCTGGAGTATAAGCAGTATCGGAAAACAGCCCCTCTGGGGGTGTATCAAAAATTTGTCTCCCTGGAACGGGAGCTGAGGGAGATGGGCGTCTGTGTGGTTAGGGATCGTCATTGGTAACGTGTGGTGCACCAAAAAGGTCTCCGCCCTGACAGGGCAGACTTTCCTTCTGGTGGCGCCGGAGGGTCACCAGGGGCCGGCCCTGGTGTGCGCCGATCAAGCGGGAGCGGGCCCCGGCGACAGAGTGCTGGTGACGCGGGGCAGCGGGGCCAGAGTCGCTGCGGGGGAGTCTATTCCGGTGGATGCCGCCGTGGTGGGGATCGTGGACCGGGTGGAGCAATGACCGCCCCGGAATCATCAAGATAGGGGGCAATATTTTGTCCATTAACGAGATCATCGTCTATATCATGGTCCTGTTTATGGCCCTGGGGGCCTTGGATCGTATCATCGGGAACAAGTTCGGGCTGGGTGAGAAGTTTGAAGAGGGCATCCTCGCCATGGGATCCCTGGCACTGGCCATGATCGGCATCATCTGCCTGGCGCCCGTGCTGGCAAATCTCCTGCGGCCCGTGGTGGTGCCGCTCTATTCCCTCCTGGGGGCCGACCCGGCCATGTTCGCCGGGACCATACTGGCAAACGATATGGGCGGCGCGCCCTTGGCCAGAGAGCTGGCGCTCACCCCGGAGGCGGGGCAGTTCGGCGGACTGATCGTGGGCGCCATGCTGGGGCCCACCGTTGTGTTCACCATCCCTGTGGCGCTGGGTATCATTCAGAAAGAGGACCAGGAATTCCTGGCCAAGGGCGTGTTGGCTGGCGTTATCACCATCCCACTGGGGGCCCTGGCCGGCGGACTGGCGGCGGGGTTTCCGGTGGCTATGGTGCTCCGCAACCTCATCCCTATCGTGCTCATCGCCGTGCTCATTGCGGTGGGGCTATGGCTCATTCCCGGGGGCATGGTAAAGGGATTTACCGTGTTTGGAAAGATCGTGGTGATCGTCATTACCGTGGGCCTGGCCGCCGCCATTGTGGAGATCCTGACCGGTCTTGTGCTCATTCCGGGGATGAACCCCATCGACGAGGGGTTTTCCACTGTGGGCGCCATCGCCATCGTGCTGGCTGGGGCGTTTCCCCTGGTATTCGTTATTACAAAGGTATTCCGGAAGCCGCTGATGGGGCTGGGGCATCTGCTGGGGATGAACGATATTGCGGCGGCGGGATTGGTGGCTACCCTGGCCAACAATATTCCCATGTTTCAGATGATGGGGGAGATGGATCGGAGAGGCAAGGTGGTCAACGTGGCCTTTGCCGTGTCGGCCGCCTTCGTATTCGGCGACCACCTGGGGTTTACGGCGGGATTTGACTCCACCATGATCTTTCCTATGATTGTGGGAAAGCTGGTGGGCGGTGTTACCGCTGTGGCAGTGGCCATGCTCATCACTGGAAAGGAGAAGACATATGGCTGAGCTGGATAAGGCCGCGCTGGAGGCGCTGGTGCGGCAGGTACTGTTGGAAAAGCTGGGCGCTGCCGCGGGATGCGGCCGCGGACACGGCGTACGAAGTGTGGCGGTCCCCGCCATACAGGTGACCGAACGGGACCGGCTGGACACCGGGCGCAGCGGGGACCGGGTGTGGACAAAGGACCTCTTTTCTCTGGAAGAGGCGCCCCGTCTGGGCTGCGGTCTCATGGTGATGGAGGAGACCACCTTTCCCTGGAAGCTCACATATGACGAGATGGATTATGTGATCGAGGGGCGGCTGGATATCCTGGCAGGAGGGGAGACCGTCTCCGCCGGGCCCGGTGAGGTGATCCATATTCCCAAGGGAAGCGAGATCCAGTTCTCCGTCCGGGATCGGGCGCGATTTCTCTACTTTGTCTATCCTGCGGATTGGCAGAAGTAAAAAATAGGGCGCTGCCGAGCATGCTCGGCAGCGCCCTATTTTTTATTGGTCACGATAGCGATCCAGAAAGGCCTCGTCCTTGACTTCAAGCCCGCGCTCCCCGGCCAGCCCCTCGATATGATGGGTAAACTCATGGGCCAGGGTCTCGTAGAGCTCCTCCTCCCAATTCCGCCGCGTCCAATCCTCCTCTTCGGCCAGCACTGCAAAGGAGCCGTAATAGAGATTGATATACCGGCCCATCTGATCGTTGCAGTATTCCCCCATGATGTACATTTCACCGGGAGGAAAGTCCGGGTCGGGATGGGCTTCCGGGAGAAGCAGGATCCCACCGTTCAAGTCGCTGAAAAAGGCTGGCGGGAAGGACTCCGCCATGGCATCCAGCAGTTCGCCCGCCTCGTCGAAGGACAGCACCATATGGGATAGGCCCCCTTTACAGATCGCCCTTGGGCTTTTTCATGGTCAGGGAGATGCGCTTTTTTTTCTCGTCCACCTCCAGCACCCATACCATGACGATATCGCCGACGGCGCAGACCTCGCTGGGGTGACGGACGCGGCGCTCGCAGAGCTGGGAGATGTGCACCAGCCCGTCCTGATGGACGCCGATGTCCACAAAGACACCGAAGTCGATGACGTTGCGCACGGTGCCGGTGAGCTCCATGCCGGGCTTGAGGTCCTTGATCTCCATTACATCGGTGCGCAGGATGGGCTTGGGCAGTTCGTCTCTGGGGTCCCGGCCCGGCTTCATAAGTTCCCCTACCAGGTCCCGCAGGGTGGGAAGCCCCACGCCGCAGGCCTGGGCGGCCCGCTCCTCGCCAAAGTCGGTCACCCGATCCCGGAGGTCTCCGATGCCGCCCGCCTCCACCGCGTTCAGGTCGTAGCCGCACAGGGCCAGGAGCTGTTCCGCCGCAGCGTAGCTCTCGGGATGGACAGCGGTATGGTCCAATACATTTTTGGACTCCGGGACGCGGAGGAATCCCGCGCACTGTTCAAAGGCTTTGGGGCCCAGCTTGGGGACCTTCAGCACCTGCTTCCGGGAGGTAAAGGCGCCGTTCTCCTCCCGGTACCTGACGATGTTTTTGGCCGTGGCGGCGCTGAGGCCGGAGACCCGGGAGAGAAGGGGCGCGGAGGCGGTGTTCAGGTCCACCCCCACGGCGTTGACACAGTCCTCCACCACACCGGAGAGGGTCTCGTCCAGCCTGGCTTGGGGCATGTCGTGCTGATACTGGCCCACCCCGATGGCCTTGGGGTCAATCTTCACCAGCTCCGCCAAGGGGTCCTGGAGCCGCCGGGCGATGGAAACGGCCGAGCGGAGGTTTACGTCATAGTCGGGAAACTCTTCGGCGGCCAGCTTGGAGGCGGAGTACACGCTGGCCCCTGCCTCACTGACGATCATATAGCTCACGCCGCCGCCCACGGCCTGGATGAGCTCTACCGCCATCTGCTCGGTCTCGCGGCTGGCGGTGCCATTGCCGATGGCGATGTGCGCCACGCCGTGCTTTTTGATGAGGCGGGAGAGAACGTCGATGGCCTCCTGCTTTTTGCGTTCGCTGAAGGTGGGGTAGACCACCGCCGTGTCCAGAACCTTTCCGGTGCCGTCCACCACAGCCACCTTGCAGCCGTTGCGGTAGCCGGGGTCCAGCCCCATGGTGACAAAGCCCTTTACCGGCGGCTGCATGAGAAGGGGCTTGAGGTTGAGCCCGAACATCCGGATAGCCCCTTCGTCGGCCTGCTCGGTGAGCATATTTCGGATCTCGCGCTCCACCGAGGGGGCGATGAGGCGGTCATAGGCGTCCTCCGCTGCACTGCGGACAAAGGGCATGGCGGGAGAGCCGGGGATCAGGACGCTCCGGCGGACCGTGATGAGAGCGGTCTCCCGGTCCAGCTCCACCGAAACTTTCAGGAGGTCCTCCCGTTCACCCCGGTTGATGGCCAGCACCTGGTGCCCCTGGACCCGATTGACGGGAGTCTTAAAGTCGTAATAGAGCCGATAGACCGAGTCCCCTTGGTCCTTTTTTGCGGCGGTGGAGATCAGGACCCCCTTGGACCACCACAGCGCCCGCAGCCGCTTACGCAGGGCGGCGTCGTCAGAGATCTGCTCGGCCACGATGTCGGAGGCGCCCTGGAGCGCCTGCTCCGGAGTCTCCACCCCTTTTTGGGGGTCCACATAGCCGGCGGCCACAAGAAGCGGCTCGGAGCAGTCCCGGCCCTGGGCGAACAGGAGCGCGGCCAAGGGCTCCAGACCCTTTTCACGGGCGACGGTGGCGCGGGTGCGGCGCTTTTGCCTGTAGGGACGGTACAGGTCCTCCACCTCAGCCAGGGTGGCCGCGGCGTCAATGGCGGTGGAGAGAGCCTCAGTGAGCTTTCCCTGCCCGTCGACAGCGGCCTTGACCTCGCCCCGGCGTTTTTCCAGATTGCGCAGGTACTGGAGGCGGTCGGCCAGGGTGCGCAGGGCGGTGTCGTCCATGGCTCCGTGGAGTTCCTTGCGGTAGCGGGCGATAAAGGGGATGGTATTCCCCTCGTCAATGAGCTTGACCACGTTTTCCACGTGGATGGGGTCCTGGCTTAATTCCTTTGCCAGGATTTGGATCATAGCGTCCATGGGGTATGCTCCTTTATCAAAGTACGCGGCGCGGCCGCGGGCGCCGGATCCGGTCCGGCAGGCACTATTTTACCACGGAGCGGGCGGCTCCCGCAAGGGTGGGTACGGCTTGACTATCCCGCGCCGGGAGGGTAGAATAAATCGGATGAAACAGAAGAGGACACGAAGGGGTGCAGGCAGATGAAACAGCTCGGCTTTGACAACCGCAAATACTTGGAGACCCAATCCGCCCATATCAAGGAGCGCATCGCCCAGTTTGGAGACAAGCTCTACCTGGAGTTCGGGGGCAAGCTTTTCGACGACCATCACGCTTCCCGGGTGCTGCCGGGCTTTGCGCCGGACAGCAAGATTCGTATGCTGTGCGAGCTCAAGGAGGACGCCGAGATCGTCATCTCCATCTGCGCCAGCGACATCGAAAAGAACAAAATCCGGGGGGACCTGGGCATCACCTATGATGTGGATGTGCTCCGGCTCATCGACGCTTTCCGGAGCAAGGGGCTCTATGTGGGCAGTGTGGTGGTGACTCAGTACGCCGGGCAGAGCGCCGCCGACGCCTTCAAAAAACGGCTGGAGGATCTGGGGATGCGGGTATTTCTCCACTACCCCATTGCGGGCTACCCCAACAATATCCCCCTGATCGTCAGCGACGATGGGTACGGGAAAAATGAGTATATCGAGACCTCACGCCCCCTGGTGGTGGTCACCGCTCCGGGGCCGGGCAGCGGTAAGATGGCCACCTGCCTCTCCCAGCTCTACCACGAATATAAGCGCGGAGTGAAGGCTGGATACGCCAAGTTCGAGACCTTCCCCATCTGGAATCTGCCGCTCCAACATCCGGTGAACCTGGCCTATGAGGCGGCCACGGCCGACCTCAACGACGTCAATATGATCGACCCCTTCCACCTCCAGGCCTACGGTGTCACCACCGTCAACTACAACCGGGATGTGGAGATCTTCCCGGTCCTCTCCGCCATTTTTGAGAAGATCACCGGCGAGTGTCCCTATAAGTCCCCAACGGATATGGGGGTTAACCTGGCGGGCAGCTGCATTGTGGACGACGCGGCCGTCTGCGCTGCCGCCCGCCAGGAGATCGTCCGGCGGTATTACGCGGCTCTGTGCGACCGGCGCCAGGGCCGCTGTGGGGACGAGACGGTGTACAAACTGGAGCTGTTGATGCAGCAGGCCAAGGTGGACGCCTCCATCCGGCCTGTGGTGGCCGCTGCCGGCGCCGTGGCCGAGGAGACCGGCAACCCCGCTGCTGCCATTGAGCTGCCTGACGGCGAAGTGGTGACAGGAAAGACCACGGATCTCATGGGGGCCTCCTCCTCCACGCTCCTCAACGCCCTCAAGCGCCTGGCCGGGATCGGCCATGAGCACCACCTCATCTCCCGGGAGGCCATCGAGCCCATCCAGACCGTGAAGGTCAAGCATTTGGGAAGCGCGAATCCCAGGCTCCACTCCGATGAGACCCTCATCGCTCTGGCCATCAGCGCCACCACCAATCCCCTGGCCCGGCGGGCGCTGGACAAACTCTCCGAGCTTCGGGAGTGCGAGGCCCATTCCTCCGTCATCCTCTCCCCGGCGGACTCCGGCACCTATGCAAAGCTCGGCATGCGCCTTACCTGTGAACCCACCTACGAGACCAACAAGCTGTACCACAAATAGAGCGGCGGCAAGAAAAGCGGGCCCATGGAAATTTTCCATGGGCCCGCTTTGTCTGGGCGGCTCACAAGAGGCTATCCTCCGTGTCTCTGGGGGCAATTGCCGGGACTGTGGTCAGCAGAAGCAGCGTCTGGATCAGGGCGGCAAACGGAAAAACAGGAGGTCCGCCCTGACAGGTGAGCTGTGCAGCGGCATAAAGAACTAGGACAGTCAAAAAAATCTAGCCGAGGTCTTGAACATCCGCCAGCCGACCTATTCCGATTATGAACGCGGAAATTTGGACGTGCCTGCGCCGGCTCTGATCGCGCTGGCCCGTTTTTATCACACCAGTGTGGACTACATTCTGGAATTGACGGATATCCGGGAGCCCTATTCCAGGCACGGGGAGAAGGGAGCGCGGCAGTGGATGGAAATCACGCCATAAAACGTCGACTTTTGGCTTGACGCGGCCCCGGATTCGGGCGTAGAATAAATAGGATTTTTTTGTAAGGAAAAGGCAGGGGACAACGGGGTCCCGGGACAAAGGCGTCCCATGCGGAATGGGAGGAATGAACGATGGCGGTCAAGTACATTTTTGTCACCGGCGGCGTGGTATCCGGGCTGGGTAAGGGGATCACGGCGGCGTCGCTGGGGAGGCTCCTCAAACAGAGAGGGCTCAAAGTGGCCCTTCAGAAGTTTGACCCCTATCTCAACGTGGACCCCGGCACGATGAACCCCTACCAGCACGGCGAAGTATTCGTCACCGACGACGGGGCCGAGACCGATCTCGACCTGGGACACTATGAGCGATTTACCGATGAAAATCTGACGGTGGACTCCTCCGTCACCTCCGGCAAGGTATACTGGACCGTCCTCAACCGGGAGCGGGAGGGGGGCTATCTGGGCGGTACGGTCCAGGTTATCCCTCATATCACGGATGAGATCAAGGAGCGCATCTACCGGGTGGGCCGCCGGGGCGATGTGGATGTGGTCATCACTGAGATCGGGGGCACCGTGGGCGATATCGAGTCCCAGCCCTTTTTGGAGGCCATCCGGCAGGTGAGCGCGGAGGTGGGACGGCAGGACGTGATGTACATCCACGTCTCCCTCATCGTGGCCATCCCCGGTTCCAATGAGCTCAAATCCAAACCCACGCAGCACTCTGCCAAAGAGCTGCTGGCCCTGGGTATCCAGCCGGACGTCATTGTGTGCCGCTCGGAGCATGAGGTGCCTGAGGACATCCGAAATAAGATATCCCTCTTTTGCAACATCCCGCCCGAAAACGTCATCCCCAACCTCACCGCCCCCTCTCTCTACGAGGTGCCGTTGATGCTGGAGAAGGAGGGGCTGGCCGCCGTGGTGTGCCGGCGTCTGGGGCTTACCGCCGCGCCGCCGGATCTGGCGGAGTGGACCGCCATGGTGGAGCGGGAGAAGGCGGCCGTCCGCCGTGTGGAGATCGCCCTGGTGGGCAAGTACGTGGGGCTCCACGACGCCTACCTCTCCGTGGTGGAGGCCCTGGCCCACGGCGGCATTGAAAACGACGTGAAGGTGGATATCCGGTGGGTGGATTCCGAGGAGGTCACCGATGAGAACGTCGGGCGGCGGTTGGACGGCTGTGACGGCGTGCTGGTGCCCGGAGGCTTTGGGAGCAGGGGTATCGACGGTATGCTCTCCGCCGTGCGGTACGCCCGGGAAACCGGCGTGCCCTATTTTGGCATCTGCCTGGGGATGCAGATGGCGGTGGTGGAGTTCGCCCGAAATGTGGCGGGGCTGACAGGAGCCCACTCCAGTGAGCTCGCGCCGGAGACGCCCTATCCCGTCATCGATCTGATGCCCGACCAGGTGGGTGTCACCGCAAAGGGCGGTACCATGCGTCTGGGCGCCTACCCCTGCCGTTTGACCGGACACGGAGGCCCCTGCTACGCCGCCTATGGCGCCGATGCCATCTCCGAGCGGCACCGCCACCGCTATGAGTTTAACAACCCCTACCGGGAGGTGCTGACGGCGAAAGGGCTCCGCCTGGCAGGACTTTCCCCGGACGGGCGGCTAGTGGAGATGGTGGAGCTGCCCGACCATCCCTGGTTCGTGGGGGTCCAGTTCCACCCGGAGCTCAAGTCCAGACCCAACAAGGCCCACCCGCTCTTCCGGGCCTTTGTGGGGGCGGCGAAAGCGCATCAGAGCTGAAAACGCAATGGAAGCGGCAATGGGGCCGGGATGGGAAAAGCCGTCCCGGCCCCTCCATATGTTGCATCCCGGCGAAATTTCTGATATGCTGTTTACCGGTACGAAATGATTTTGGAGGTGTTACATTTGAAGCGAATTTTTAGCGTGTTCTTAAGCCTGGCGCTGGCGGTCTCGCTGTTCCCAGCGGCCTTGGCGGAGGAGTCTGCGGGTATGGACCGCGGAGCACTGGCCCAGCGCCTGGCAGAGCTGTGCGGCTATGCCGACGAGCTGGAAGGCTATGCAGCCCAGCCAAGCGCCTTTTCGGATGTGGCGGAGGAGGACGAGTGCAGGGCAGCCGTCAACCTGCTCCGGGACAAGGGTCTGATGCAGGGCGACGGTTCCGGCGCTTTCCGCCCTTCCGTTCCTGCCACCCGGGCGGATGCCGTCACAGTGCTGCTGCGCTGGGCGGGGCTCACCGAGGCGCAGATCGGCGCGTACGGCTCCTATGACAGCGCCTGTCTGATGGCCAGCCTGGGCCTGTCCGGCGATCTTGCCGGCGGGATCAAGGATGAGGGCGAGCTGACAGATCTGTACGAGACCGTAAAGCCTCTCTACGATGCCCTGCACGCCGAGGTCCCCGCCCCCTATTTTGTGGACGGCGCGGCACTGCCCATCTTCCCCTATGATACCGTGATCCGCGAAGTGGTCTACGTGGAGACCGATGTGGATACCGACGGGGACGGCAAGGCGGACAAGGTGCAGGTGCTCGTCCAGCGTCCCGCCGCCACAGACAGGGGCATGAAGGCCGCCTCCATCTTTGAGGCCCGGCCCTATTCCGCCGGGTGTACCGACGCCTATGATCTGGATACCTGGAATGCGCACATCGTGGACGCCCGGCTCACCGAAGCCACGGCATCCACCTCCACCGGCAAGGAGGACTGGGACTGGCACGCCTCCAGCGAGCCGGGACCCGCCACGCTGGAGGTGCAGACCGCTGGCGGCGCCGGCGCGGCCGGAGACGGTGGAGATGTGTGGAGCAATACAGAGAATGTGGACGCTTACGACTACTGGCTGGTCCGCGGCTATGCCTACGTCTCCTGTTCCGGTCTGGGTACCTTGGGCTCCGACGGCTTTGAGACCTGCGCCAGCGCCGACGAGACGGCCGCCTTTGCCTCCGTGGTCCGGTGGCTTGCCGGGGATGAGGGTGTCAAGGCGTACAGCGATAAAAACTCCGGCGTGGAGGTGAAGGCCGATTGGTCCAACGGGAATGTGGCAATGTCCGGCCAGTCCTATGCCGGGTCCACCGCCTTCGCCGTGGCCTCCACCGGTGTGGAGGGGCTCAAGACCATTGTGCCCCGGGCCGGTATCGCAAGCTGGTATGACTATTACCGCTCCCAAGGTGTCGCTGCCGGCGGGCTCTACTATCCCGGCGACGACTGCAACATCCTGGCCGACTACTGCATGTCCCGGCAGCTGGACGAGACGGACTATGCCCCCATCCAGGCAGACTATGAGGCCTATCTGGAAGAAATGATCGCCGAGCAGGACGCACTCTCCGGCGACTACAACCGGTTTTGGGACGAGCGCAACTATACAAACGGCGCGGAGAATCTGAAGTGCAGCGCGCTGATCATCCATGGGCTCAACGACTTCAACGTCCGTCCCAAGCAGTTCGACCTGATGTACGACGCCTTCCGGACCGCCGGACAGGAGGTAAAGCTTCTCCTCCACCAGGGTGCCCACTATACCCCGGAGCAGATAGAGGGGCTGGACCTCAACGGCATTTTGGGACGCTGGTACGCCCACTATCTCTATGGCGTGGACAACGGCGCCGAGCGGGAAGCCGAGGTGCGTGTGCAGAGCAATACGGATCTCTCCTGGAACACCTACGATGCCTGGGGAGACGCCGTGGAGAGCGTTGTCCTCTCCGCAGGAGAAGGGGAGAACCGCTTTACCAGTGATCTGGGAGTCACCAGCTTCGATACCTCTCTGGCCGATGTGGAGGAGGGGTGGATCGAGTACTGCTCCGACATGGATTATACCTGGGAGCAGGAGATGATCGCCGGCGCTACCGGCGCCAGCGCGGTCTACACTTTTGACATGGAGAAGGATATGCACATCAGCGGCACGCCCACCGTCACTGTGCGGGCCAGCGCGGACCGTCCCACCGGCATCCTCAGCGCAATGTTGGTGGACCTGGCGCCCGAGGGCGGCATGGAGGCGGTTATGCTCGAGCAGTATGGCGAGGGCGTGGCCACCGAGACAGTGGAGGCAAACGGACTGTGGTACGGCGGCGGTCTTGCCGCGAAAGATTTGACCCAGTTCTCCATGACATCCACTGACAATAAGATCGTCACCCGGGGGTGGATGGATATCCAGAACCGCACCTCGATCTACAGGGTAGACATGGTGGAGCCCGGCGTGTTCTATACGCTTACGCTGGAGCTCCAGCCCATGGATTACACCGTGAAGGCCGGACACAAACTGGCTTTGGTGCTCTACTCCGTCGATCCTGAGGTCACTTACTGGCCGGAGGCGGTGACCAACTTCACCGTGGACAACACCGGGACCTATGTGACCATCCCCGTGCGGTAAAGAGGGTAAAAAGCCCCCCGGCGGCGCGTATGCGCCGCCGGGGGGCTTTTTCAGTAGGGAAGAATCAGTGCGGAGAGGTTGGAAAAGTCGTTGTCGCCCATGGAATAGAGGCCGTCGTCATCGGGGGCCACCAACACCAGGATGGGGACGACATCCAGTTGGTTCAAAAGTCCCAGGGCGTCCCGGCAGAGGGATACAATGCCCATGGCCCAGTCGTTTTCATAGTCCGTGCGGAATTGTTCCTGTTCGTCCTGCGAGAGCGCGTCGAGGTCAGTATCGGCGTATTTCCGGGCGAACGCCTCCTGATAATCCGCCAAACTGTCCTCACGGACCTGAAGAAAGAGGTCCAGGGGACGGACGGAGACTTCCACGGCGTATCGGGTGTCGTCCAGGGGCACGGCCTCCTGGACGCTGTACTGTGCCTTGGCGCAGACCTCCGCGAGAAGATCCAACACCGCCTGTCGGGTCTCCTCCGTAAGGGCGCTCTCGTCCAGGTCAAACTGGTAGGCAAACCGCCGGTACTCCTGCTCCAGGGACGCCTCGTAGGCGTCCTGGGCCTCCCCATCGGTGAGCTCCACCAGATCCAGAAAGGCATTGTTCCAGGTCCCCTTGTAGGTCTCGTCCAGCACGCCCTTCACGTAAGCGGTGGCGTCGAAGACGGTCATCTTTGTCTCCCCGCAGGCCGTGAGGCTCAGACAGAGAAGGGCCGCGGCGGTCAGGGCGGCGGCGCGCCCGCGCAGCCTTCCCATCACCGGCACAGCTCCGCGATAGCCTGGGTGAAGATCTTGCAGGAGAGAAGGAGGTTCGGGATGCTGGCCTGCTCGTCGGCAGCGTGCATCTTGGGGTCAAAGCCGGGGAAATCACAGCCGAAGGCCACGCCGCCGGGGATATCGTGGACATAGGTGCCGCCGCCGATGGCGATGGGCTGGGGGTTTTCCACGCCGGTATAATCGGCATAGCACCGCAGCAAAGTCTGGACCAGCTCGGAATCCCGGGGGACGCAGTGGACGGTGGTCATGTCCGGGTCGCCGGTGACCGAGATGCCATAGCCCGCGAAAGCGGCCTCACAGGCCTTCTTGCAGGTTTCCTCCGTGGCACAGATGGGGAACCGCACGTCAAATTTGGCGGTAAAGCCGGTCTCTGTGAGGGTGAGAAGCGCAAAATTCAGGGTAAGGGGGCCGGACTCGGCATCCTCCTGGGCGATGCCGAGGGCCTTGCCGCGATTGTCCCCAAAGGGGAAGAGGGTGTGTAGGGCCAGGACGGCCTTTGTGCTGCCGCAGTCGGCCAGAGGGAGGCGTGCCAATACCTCCAGGAGGGCGGCGATGGCGTTGATACCGTCGTCGGGGGAGGCGGCATGGGCATTTTTGCCCTCACAGTGGATGTGGCAGCCGCTGGCGGAGCCGTTTACCAGGAAGGACGCGCCGGTGGTCCGGGCCACTTCGTCACAGGCGGACTGGACGTCCCGGTCAAAGAGGCCCAGGATCATACACTCGGCCTCGGGGGGAACCACATTCTGACGGAAACCGCCGGTCATGGCGGCCACCCGGGGAAGCGCGCCGGAGCGCTCCCACCGCGCGCCGAAATCGGGATGGTAATGTCCCTTCTCGATGTTGATGACAGGGAAATCGGCATCTGGGGTAAAGGCGTAGGGGGCGTAAGGCTCCCGGGCGTAATAATAGGCGATGTCGGCGGAACCGCTCTCCTCATCGGTGCCCAGGATCAGCCGGGCGTTGGCGCTCACGGGGAGTCCCAGCTCACGGACCGCCTTCATGGCCAGGAGGGCGCAGACTACGGGGCCCTTGTCGTCGGAGACGCCGCGGCCATAGAGAATTCCGTCCCGCTCCACACAGGTATAGGGATCGGTGGACCAGCCGGAGCCCTCGCCCACTACGTCCAAGTGGCCCAGGATGTGCAGCCGGGTCTCCTTGGCGTTGAGGTCGGCAAGGCCGACATAGTGGTCATAGTCGGTGACAGCAAACCCCAACTCTTTGCAGAGGGACAGGGCCTCCGTAAGCGCGGCGGCAGGGCCCGGGCCAAAGGGCTTGCCGGGTTCGGCCTCGCCCTTCACGCTCTTAACGCCCACCAGCCGGGAGATGGCGGCGACCAGCTCCCGCTCCCGAGCAGGGTCGTTCCAATATGCCTCGATTTCTTTTTGATACATAATTGATGCTTCCTTTCCTGAAAAGACGGGCCGGATACCCATGCGCTGCATTACGCGTGAGGGGCTCCCTCCCGCTGGGCCAGCTCGTCGAGATATTTGTACACCGTGTAGCGGCTCACGCCCAGCCGCCGGGCGGCAAAGGGCACCGATTTCCGGTAGGAAAACGCGTTTTTCTGGTCCATCATGGCCACGATCTTCAGGCGGTCCGCCTTGCTCAGGGCATCCACGGGCTTTCCCACGGCGGAGAGACACTCGTCGAAAAGGTCGGCCAGGGCGGAGTCACCGCCCTGCCACAGGGCGGTCTTGAGGTCGGCCTCCGCACTCATCAGGTCCACCAGAATGCGATTGGCGTAGACAAGGGAGGTGTAGTCAAAGTTGATGCCCAGGGCCAGATTGTAGTCCTCTCCGATGAGATGAAAGGTGGAGGATTTGATCTGCTGGCCGGAGGGGGTGGTGGCATACAGGTTCACCTGATCGCTGCTCCGGGCCTCGGGGTCCAGCTCCCGGGCGGTGCCCAGGATATCCAAGGTGGAGCCCACCTCCCGGCCGGAGACATGCCCGTTATAAATGGACAGAATGGGGTGGGTGGGCACGCCCATATCGTGGACCAGAGTCTCACAGGAGGAGCCGAACATTTCCGCGATGCCGCGGGCGGCGCGGTCCAGAAATTCAAAGGCTTCGTCACGGGTCATTTCCATCGGACCTCCTTCTGACAGTGCCATTATTTTACCCGGAAACGAAAAAAAAAGCAAGAGGCGGACGGCGCCTCTTGCCTCATACTACCCCAGCGCGAATTGGCTGAGCTGCTTCTCCTGGCCGGGACGGATCTTGATGGAACGGACCTGGTTCCCGGCGGGAACACAGAGCCGCAGGCCGGCCATTTCGGGCGCGCGCTCCAGCTCTCCCACCACAAAGAGCAGGACCTTCTTGCCCCTGAAGCGGAGCGAGGAGAGGTAATTTTTCAGGGGGCGTCCCACCTCGCCCATATAGGCGCTGCCTCCGAAGATCAGAAGGTCATATTCCATGGGGTCATATTGGAGGACGGGGGAGGGGTAGTTCACCGTCACCGTATGGCCCGCCCTGGCCAGGGCCCGGGCCAGCGCCCAGGCGATGGCGTTGTTCCGCCCCCGGTTGGAGGGCTGATAGATGAGCAGGGCCCGCTTGAAGCCGTAGCCCACCTGACGCTCCACGGGGCGGCGGACCAGATCCCGCCGCCGGACAGTCCAGTAGAAGATCAGGTACAGGGCCGCCGCCAGGGCGGCCAGGGTCAGCGGGGGAATGAGCCACAGGTTCATGGCGGACCTCCTTTCTACCGGGGACGCGGGCCGCGCGTACAGACTGCGTTAGGCCCTGCTGAAAATGGCTGGCCCGCAGGCCTTCGGCCCATGTCCAATCTGCAGGCAAGTCCTAATTGAACTTATAGATGCGCCGGGCCAGGCGGTAGAGACGCACGGAGAGCTTCCGGCCCTGGTAACCGGGAAAGTTGCCCACGGCGCTGATGGAGCGGTATTTCATCTTGTGGTAGATGCCGCTATCCACCGTCCGCAGATATTCCCACAGCTCCGTCTTTTTGCCCAGCGCCTCGGGAGAGCCGTCAATGATGAGGAAAACGGAGGAGATGGTCATCATCATGGAGAGGTAGTTGAACATATACCGGCTCAGCCGGCGGTGCTGCGCGGCGACGCTCCTCAGGTTGTGGGAGTCGATCATGATCCGGGTCACCCGGAGCTGCTGGTCCACCCGCTTCACCATCACCTGCTCGTTCACGCTTTGATCGGCCCGGCCGATGAAGTAGCGGTAAAAGTCCAGATCCATATAGTAGAGAGTCTTGACAAAGGGAAGGGGTTGGTAGACAAAGATGTTGTCCACATAGAAGGTGTGCTTGGGAAGCTCTAGGCCGCAGCCTCGGAGCAGTTGGGTACGGTAGAAAACCGAGTGCATCAGCAGATACTGGGAGGGGCGGAACCGTCCGATCTCATCCCAGGTGAAGACCCGATTCTGTGGGAAGACGTTGGTGTACCGCATGACCTTCTGCGTCTGGTCTTCCACATGCTCGTAGACGTAGTTGCACACCAGCATGTCCACGGGCTGCTCCATCTGGGAGAACTCCCGCAGCTTGGCAATGACCTTGCGGAGGGCGTCCACGTCGGCCCAGTCGTCGGAGTCCACCACTTTGTAGTAGAGCCCCTGGGCCCGGCGGAGCCCCTGATTGACCCCCTCGCCGTGACCCCCGTTTTCCTGGTGCACCACCCGGACGATATCGGGGTATTGGGCGGCATATCGGTCGGCGATGGCACCGGTATCGTCCTTGGAGCCGTCATCCACAAGGATGATCTCCACGTCGTCGCCGCCTTCCAGAAGCGTCTCGACACAGTGCTCCATGTAAGCCTGAGAATTATAGCAGGGGACCGCGAATGTCAGCAATTTCACAAAATCCGCTCCTATTGCTCCAGGATACCGTCGCACAGGGTCAGGGCTCGCAGCGCGATGGCATCCATATTATAATATTTATACTCGGCCAGCCGGCCCAGTAGGTGAAGGTTGGAAAAGCCGCCGGCCAGGTCCCGGTACCGACCGTAGAGGGCGTTGTTTTCCGGGCTGATGACGGCGTAGTAAGGGATCTCGCCGGGAGAACCGGTATAGGCCCGGGAGTACTCCTTCATGATGGTGGTCCTCCCGGGCACCACCTGCCCGGTGAGCTGCTTATACTCGGTGATGCGGGTATAGTCCTCACTCACCGTATAGTTCACAGTGGCCGTGGGCTGGAACCGGTCCACCTCCAGCGTCTCAAAATCAAAGTCCAGTGTGCGGTAGGGCAGATGGCCGAAACGGAAGGAAAAGAGCTCGTCCACCTCGCCGGTGTAGATGACCGGGCCGGCAAAGGGCTCGCCGTCCAGGCGGATGACGCCGTCCTCCAGCGCCATCCGTTCACGGGCGTCCACCCCCAGCTCCACGGTGATGCGGAGATGATCCAGCATACGCTGGAACAGCGGGGTATAGCCCTCCAGGGGCATTCCCTGATAGGGGTCCTGGAAATACCGGTCGTCCCGGCTGAGAAGGATGGGGACCCGGGCCGTGGTGGCCGGGTCGATCTCCTCAGGGGTCTGCCCCCACTGCTTCATGGTGTAGTGAACGAATACATTTTCGTAGACATAATCCGCCACCTCCCGCAGCTCGGGATCGGTATTTTCCCGCAGCGACAGGATGGTGACTCTGGCGTTGGCGCTATAGGCGGAGAGAAGCTTGTCCTCCAGCCGGGCGGCCTTCTCTTTGGGAAAGGCCATATGGAGGGAGGCGAGATTGAAGGGGACCGGCAGAAAACGGCCGTGGACGTTGGCCACCACCCGGTGCTGGTAATCCCGCCAGCCGGTGAAGCGGGAGAGGTAATCAAAGACTCTCCGCTCAGAGGTGTGGAAGATATGCGGGCCGTATTTATGAATGAGAATCCCATGCTCGTCAAGGCAGTCATAGGCGTTGCCGCCCACATGGCCGCGGCGCTCCAGCACCAGGACCCGCCGGCCGCCCCGCTCTGCCATCTCCCGGGCGGCCACCGAACCGGCGTAGCCCGCGCCGATGACCAGGCAGTCAAAATGTGTGTCCATCAGGTTCCCGCCTTTTCTGAATTTTTCCATCGATATGTGCTTATTCTATCATACCGAGGGAGAGAAGAAAACGAAAAAAGTATTAAAGTTTGCTTAAAGAAAACGCCCTTGTAGATCAAAGGGAGGGGAGTGCCCGTATGGTCAACGGGAGGAGTGCCGCTCCGGAGTGTGGTCGGAGGAGCCCAGGAAGGTCTCATTGTAGTGATCCATCGCCTTGCAGATGACCTGAATGGCGGCCTTGCGGTCGTTCACGTCGCCCGCGACGGCCTCTTTTCCCTCCAGCGCCTTATACACGGAGAAAAAGTGCGCCATCTCGTCAAAGATATGGCCAGGCAGCTCCCAGATATCCTGATAGGTGTTGTAGGTGGGGTCGGAGAAGGGGATGGCGATGATCTTCTCATCATTTTTGCCGCCGTCCAGCATGCTGATGTAGCCGATGGGATAGACCCGCACCAGCGTCAGGGGGTCCATGGCCTCGGAACAGAGTACCAGCACATCCAGCGGGTCGCCGTCGTCGCCATAGGTCCGGGGGATGAAGCCGTAGTTGGCGGGATAATGAGTGGAGGTATGAAGGACCCGGTCGAGGATGATGAGGCCGGTCTCTTTATCCAGCTCATATTTTTTCTTACTGCCTTGGGGGATCTCGATGACTGCGATGAAGTCCTCCGGCTGGATGCGGGCAGGGTTGATGTCGTGCCAGATGTTGGACATAAGGGCACGCTCCTTTCCAAAGTGGTCGTGACGGTTCATTATATCCGATTTAGAAGGAAAATACAATGGCGGACCCTTACTCGGGCCCGCCATTGCGGATGTCAGAACGTACAGCGCACGATACACTCCAGCGTCTGGCCGTCCACCTTGCAGGTGATGGTGGTGGTGCCGCGGCCCACAGGCTTGACAAGGCCGCCCTCCGTGATGGTGGCCACCGAGGTGTTGCCGATGGACCACACGGGGGTGGAGGAGGTGCCGGACACCTTCATCTGTACCGCCGGCTCGGAGAGAGAACCGAAGGTGAAGTCCGTCTTGTTCAGGCTGAGGGAGGCGGAGGAGGCCGAGCCGGACGAGGAGGCGCTGGTGACACTATTGCGCACGGTGCACTCCTGCTGGTAGCCGCCCGCCATGGCTGCGGTGATGGTGACAGAGCCGGTCTTGGAGCCCGGGCGCACCAGACCGGTGGCGTCCACCGTGGCCACATCGGGATTGCTGCTGGTCCAGGTGATCTCGCCCGTGGTCCCGGCCGGAGTGAAGGTGACTGTCAGTTGGACCGGGTCCGGGTACTGATCGTTCATGGTGAAGTCGCTCTTATTCAGCGTGAAGCCGGTGGCGGTCTGCCCCGCCGGTACGGTGGGAGTGGCCTCCGGCTCCGGCGTGAGACTGGGAGGCGTGGTGTCGTCCGGCGCATCGGTGGCGTCGGGGTCCTGAGAGGGGCCTTCGCTCTGCGTGACCGGGGGCGTCGGCGTGGCGTCGGGGTCGATCTCGCTGCGCTTTACCAGCGGGACAATCTGAGTGGCCACGATCCAGATCGCGGCGGCGATGATGGCCAGTGAGATCACAGTGCCGGCGAGACGCAGGGGCGTCCAGCTTCCGCCGCCCTGCCCGCGCCGCGGGGAACCGCCCGCCAGACGCTTGCCGCCGCTCCGGCGGGAGGTGGATTCCTCGTCGCCCTCATATTCGATCTCGAAGTCCCCGCCGTCGTCTTCATAGCGCTCCCGCTTTTTGGCGGATGCCTTCTCTTCGCAAAACGGACAGCGCTTATAGGTGACAGAGTAATCTTCCCCGCAGTTGGGGCAGCGGATCACGGTGGAGCGGCTGCCGGTGGCGCGCTTGTTGGGCATGGATAATCCCCCTCTGCTCGATTTTACTTCAATTATGTATATAGTACATGGTTCGATGGAAATCGTCAACCGGGCAGTGAAATAAATAATGAATTGTTTACAATTTTATGTCTACTAGTGCGAGACTTGACCTGGAAGGGCCATTGCAATATAATGAAAGACGTTTCGGGCAAGGTAAAAATAGGAAAAGGAGTGGGGCCGATGAAGGGGGCAATGACCGCCGCGGCGATGCACAAACAGTACAGCGATGGGGTGGCCGCCTTCCGGCAGCACATCGCCAATCCCGCCATGCGGCAGAAATTCAACGCCGATGCGGACGAGTTTATGCGCTTGTGCGCACTGGGAGTGTGGCAGGCGGATGGAGGCAACATGACGCCGCAGCATGTGGAATACTACAACGCCATTTACTGCAAGGGAAACCCGGCGCCGGCGGCCCTCTTCTGGGAGCTCTCCACAGCGGTGGCCGACTACTCCGGATTTGAAGCCCCCGGTTTCTTCCAAAAAATGCGGGAGTATGACAAAGCATATGGGCAAAAGACCTCCCGCAGGTTCGTGGATCTGCTGACCTTGATGCTGCTCCTGTTCGCGGCAGTGGACGGCGCGGTGAGCGACAGGGAGGCCGGGTTTGTGAACGCCTGTGCGGACAAGCTCTCCGCTCTGTGCGACCGGGATGGACTGCCGGACGATAAGCCGAAGCTGGATGCGGATGATTTCGTCACCCGCAGGGGAGGGCAAAGTTCACAGCCAGAGGGGGATGCTCCAGCGATGTCGAAGGAGGACCCGGCCCCGGTCGGGGACCAGGCCGAGCCGGAGGTGAGCCTGGAGGAGCTGCTGGCCCAGTTGGATGAACTCTGCGGCTTGGAACAGGTCAAGAAGGACGTAAAAAGCCTCATCAACCTGGTCAAGGTGCGCCGGCTCCGGGAAAAAGAGGGACTTCCCGTGCCTCCTATGTCTCTTCATCTGGTGTTTATGGGGAATCCCGGCACAGGAAAGACCACGGTGGCCCGGTTGCTGGCCAGGATCTACCACGCGATAGGCGTCCTTTCCAAGGGACAGTTGGTGGAGGTGGACCGCTCCGGGCTGGTGGCCGGCTTTGTGGGACAGACCGCCATCAAGACCAACGAGGTCATTCAAAAAGCCCTGGGCGGGGTCCTCTTTATCGATGAGGCATACGCGCTGACCAGCCACGACAATGCCAACGACTTTGGGCGGGAGGCCATCGAGACGCTGCTGAAGGGGATGGAGGATCACAGGGCCGACCTCATTGTGATCGTGGCGGGATATACCGAGCTGATGGGGGAGTTCATCCACGCCAACCCCGGTCTGGAGAGCCGGTTCAATAAGTATTTCTATTTTGAGGATTACAATGGCGGTCAGCTTCTGGAGATTTTTCAGTCCATGTGCAAAAAGAACGGCTACACTTTGGACGACGAGGCGGAGCGGTACGCCGAAACGCTGTTTCAGACGCTTTATGAACAGCGGGACGAAAATTTCGGAAATGCCAGAGATGTGCGGAATCTCTTCGAGCGGGCGGTCTCCCGTCAGTCGGATCGGGTGGCTGCATTGGAAGCACCCACCAAGGAACAGCTTATGGAGCTTGCCGCAGGGGACCTGAGAGAAGAAGAGTCACCAGGAGAAGAGCGGAACGGAGCGGAAGCATGAGGTTGGGCCCGCCGATGTTTTCGGCGGGCCCAACCTTTTTCCAGGGGAAGCTCCCCTTTGGCCCCATAGGCTGAACGGGGAAAATAAAATTCTTCTAAAAATTTCTTCAAACCTCTTTACAAAAGTGGATAGCTGTGGTATAGTATGGACAGTTAATCAATAACAATTCTTGTTAGCAAATATAAAATATTTTTGGAGGTAGCGATTATGAAAAAGTTTATCTGCACCATTTGCGGCTATGTTTACGAGGGGGAGACCGCTCCGGAGTTCTGCCCGCAGTGCAAGGCGCCCCGGGAGAAGTTCCAGGAGCAGACTGGTGAGAAGACCTGGGCGGCTGAGCATGTGGTCGGCGTGGCCAAAGGCGCGCCTGAGGAGATCATCGAGGGCCTGCGCATGAACTTCAACGGCGAGTGCTCCGAGGTCGGCATGTATCTGGCCATGGCCCGTGTGGCCCATCGGGAGGGCTATCCTGAGATCGGCCTCTACTGGGAGAAGGCCGCCTACGAGGAGGCTGAGCACGCTGCCAAGTTTGCCGAGTTGCTGGGCGAGGTCATCACGGATTCCACCAAGAAGAACCTGGAGATGCGTGTAGAGGCTGAGAACGGCGCCACCGCCGGTAAGATGGAGATCGCCAAGAAGGCCAAGGAGCTGGGCCTCGATGCCATTCACGATACCGTACATGAAATGGCAAGGGATGAGGCCCGGCATGGAAAGGCCTTCGAGGGCCTGCTGAAGCGTTACTTCGGCTAAGAGAAAGGAAGATTATATACGATGAAATACCTCTGCCCCTGCGGCTATGAATATGACCCTGCGGTAGGCGACCCCGACAATGGAATCGCGCCCGGCACAGCTTGGGAGAATCTCCCTGAAGACTGGGTGTGCCCCGTCTGCGGGCTGGGCAAGGACGCCTTCGAAAAGGAATAAAGTTCTGAAAGAAGATGGGAAGCGGCACAGCCGCTTCCCATCTTCTTTCAGAACAGATTTATTGGATCCGGAGGGAAGGCGAGGCCTGTACGGGCACGGAATCGGGGGGATGCCGTTTTTGTCTACTGGCAAGTTATCTAAAAATGGAGGGTAAAATTCGGCACGGGTTCTCCTTGACGGCTTGTCCCAGATACGGTATCATGTAGATGCGTTTTTAGTAGCAAATACAAGATATTGTGTTACATATTTATTTGAGCACAACGATGACGCCCTTGCAGAGGGCGTTTTTCCTGTGACACAGAGGAGGATGTTCCCTATGACCATGACCAGCATCCGCAAGCGGGACGGAAGGGTGGCGCCCTTTGACGAGGAGAAGATTGCAGGCGCGATCGGCAAGGCCTTTGACGCCACCTACAAGCCGGGCTATGGAGAGACCGCTCACAAGCTGGCCGACGAGGTGGTCTCTATCCTGGAGCTGGAGGGAGACCGGCAGCCGGATGTGGAGCACATCCAGGACCTGGTGGAGCGGGTGCTGATGGATAACGGATATGTCCAGACCGCTAAGGCCTACATCCTGTACCGGGACCAGCGTAGCAAGGCCCGGGAGATGAACACGAGGCTGATGAAGATTTACGAGGACATCACCTTTACTGCCGCCAGGGAGTCTGATCTGAAGCGGGAAAACGCCAACATCGACGGCGATACCGCCATGGGCTCCATGCTCAAGTTTGGGTCCGAGGGGGCCAAACAGTTCTACGATATGTTTGTGCTCAAGCCTGAGCACGCCCGGGCCCATCGAGAGGGCGACATCCACATCCATGATCTGGACTTCCTCACGCTGACCACCACCTGCTGCCAGATCGACATCCGCAAGCTCTTCAAGGGCGGTTTTTCCACAGGGCACGGTACCCTGCGGGAGCCCAACGACATCTCCTCTTACGCCGCCCTTGCGTGCATTGCCATCCAGTCCAATCAGAACGACCAGCACGGCGGACAGGCGATTGCCGACTTTGACTACGGGATGGCCGATGGTGTGCGCAAGACCTTTGTGCGCATGTACCGGCAAAATCTGGCCCGGGCGGTGCTGCTGCTGGAGGGCGGTGAGGACCCGGAGGGCGTGCTCAAAGACATCATCGCCGAGGTGGAGGCTGAGACGGGCCTGCGCCCCACACTGGAAGACAACGAGGCCTATGCCGCAGCGGAGCTACCCAAGCTTACGCCCAGATTCGGGAATGAGGAGGAGCTCCGGAAGGCCCAGCGATTTGCCCACTACCGCGCCGTGAAGGAGACGGATCGGGCCACTTATCAGGCCATGGAGGCGCTCATCCACAATCTCAACACCATGCACTCCCGGGCGGGCGCCCAGACGCCTTTCTCCTCCATCAACTACGGTACGGATACCTCGCCGGAAGGGCGCATGGTCATGAAGAATATTCTCCTCTCCACCGAGGCCGGCTTGGGCGGGGGGGAGACCCCCATCTTTCCCATCCAGATCTTCCGCGTGAAGGAGGGGATCAACTATAATCCGGGCGAGCCGAACTATGACCTCTTCCAACTGGCGATCCGCTGCTCGGCCAAACGGCTCTTCCCCAATTTCTCCTTTATCGATGCCCCCTTCAACCTGCAATATTACAAGCCCGGACATCCGGAGACGGAGATCGCCTACATGGGGTGCCGGACCCGGGTCATCGGGAACGTCTATGACCCCGAACGGGAGATCTGTAACGGGCGGGGCAACCTGAGCTTCACCACCATCAACCTGCCCCGGCTGGCGATCAAGGCCAAAGGGGACGTGGACACCTTTTTTGAGGGATTGGACCGGATGCTGGATCTGTGTGTGGACCAGCTTCTGGAGCGGTTTGAGATCCAGTGCCGCAAGCATGTCTACAATTTCCCCTTCCTCATGGGGCAGGGCGTGTGGCTGGATTCAGACCGTCTGGACTGGAACGACGAGGTGCGGGAAGTGCTGAAGCACGGCACGCTGTCCGTGGGCTTTATCGGCCTGGCGGAGACCCTCAAGTGCCTTGTAGGCGAGCATCACGGGGAGAGCGAGAAGGCCCGGGTGCTGGGCCTGGAGATCGTCTCTCACATGCGTGCCAGAATGGACGCCGAAAGCGCCAGGCGCGGGCTCAACTTCTCCCTGCTGGCCACGCCGGCGGAGGGACTGTCCGGGCGCTTTGTGCGCATAGACAAGGAGAAATACGGCGAGATCCCCGGCGTGACCGACCGGGACTACTATACAAACTCCTTCCATGTGCCGGTGTATTATCCCATCACGGCCCATGACAAGATTCGGATCGAGGCCCCCTATCACGCCCTCACCAACGCGGGCCATATCAGCTACATTGAGATGGACGGGGACCCCACCGAGAACCTGGAGGCGTTCGAGCGGGTGATTCGGGATATGAAGGAGGCGGGGATCGGATACGGCTCCGTCAACCACCCGGTGGACCGGGACCCGGTGTGCGGTTTCTCAGGGATCATCGGCGATCAGTGTCCGGGCTGCGGCCGCACGGAGGAGGACGGCGTTCCCTTCGAGCGCATCCGGCGGATCACCGGTTATCTGGTGGGAACGCTGGACCGCTTCAATAACGCCAAACGGGCCGAGGAGCATGACCGTGTGAAGCACGGCGTCTGAATGGAGTGGAAAAGGGCGCGCTGCGGAAGAGAAGGTTCCGCGGCGCGCCCTGCGCGCTTGTGTTTGCCGCTGCAGATGGGTATAATAGCTTTAAACGGCCAATCGGCTGATGGGAGGGGAGCCCTGTGCGCATTGCCAATCTGATTTCAGACTCCATTGTGGATGGCCCCGGTCTGCGCCTGACGGTATTTACCCAGGGCTGTCCCCACCGCTGTCCCGGCTGCCAGAATCCCGAGACCCATGATCCCTCCGGCGGCCGGGAGGTGAGTGTGGCGGAGCTGGCGGCGGAGCTGGATAAAAATCCGCTGCTCCAGGGTCTGACCCTCTCCGGCGGCGATCCGTTTTTCCAGGCGGAGGAATGCGCGGCGCTGGCTCGGGAGGCCAAGGCCCGTGGGCTGGATGTCTGGACCTATACGGGGTATACCTATGAGGCGCTGCGGGCAGAGGACCGGCCGGACTTTCGCGCGCTGCTCTCCGCTACCGATGTGCTGGTGGACGGGCCGTTTCTCGTGGCGAGAAAGTCCTACGCGGCTCTCTTCCGGGGCAGTGACAACCAGCGCCTCATCGACCTGGGCCGCACCCGGGCGTCCGGCCGGATGACGCTCTGGACCCGGCCGGATGCTCTGGGGCACTTTGTGATTCCGGAATCCTGAGGAGGGCAGCGCTGTGACGATTTCAGAGTTTGAACAGGAATTCATGGGGCATGTCCCTGAGATCATGGGGGCCAAGGCCCACTATGCCGTGCTGGTCCCCCTGGTGGAGTGGCGGGGAGAGGTCCATGTCCTCTTTGAGGTCCGGGCCGACACCCTGGAGCGGCAGCCCGGGGAGGTCTGCTTCCCGGGCGGACACATGGAGCCCGGCGAGAGCCCTACGGAATGTGCCTTTCGTGAGACCTGGGAAGAACTGGGGATCCCGGCGTCGGCCATTCGCCCCATTGCACGGTTGGACGATGTGTATATGCCCAGGGGGGACCTGATGCATCCCGTAATGGCGCAGGTAGAGACGGGGGCGGTGGTCCATATGACCGCCAGCGCGGACGAGGTAAAGGAGACCTTTCTGGTACCGGCGGACTTCTTTCGGCGGGAGGAGCCGCTGGTGTACACATATCCCCTGGAGCCCAAGGTGGGGGAGGACTTTCCCTATGCCCTTATCGGCTTTCCGCAGGGCTACCGCTGGCGGGGAGGCAAGGTGGAGGTCCCCATTTGGACCTATAAGGGACATGTGATCTGGGGACTCACCGCCCGCATCCTGCGATGGAATTTCAAGGACCGGGGAGAAGCTCATCGGCCCTATGGCGCTCGGTGAAGCTGCGGGCGAGGCAGATCGCCGCTGCGTTCCGGCTGGCGCCTGTCCGCCTTTGGTACACGACATGGGGATGGGGAATACCGCAAAGGGGCTGTGGACGATGGAACAGATGGAACGACTGGGGCGCTATGTGCTGCTTCAGGCGGAGGGGGTGTTCCCTCTGGGAGCGGACACCTTGGATCTGAGCCGGTTCGCCACCGTGCGGCGGGGGTTTCGGGTCTGTGATCTGGGCTGCGGCTCCGGGGCGCTGGGACTCCTCCTGCTGGAGCGGGAGGAGAAGCTGGAACTCACGGGGGTGGAAGTGGAGCCGGCGGCGGCGGAACTGGCGCGGCGGAACTTGGCTCTCAACGGGCTCTGCGGACAGGTGCTCACCGGCGATCTGCGGGACAGGGCCCTGCTCCCGTCCGGATATTTTGATCTGGTGGTCTCCAACCCGCCTTGGTTTCGAGAAGGGGGCGGGTATTCCGGCGGCCCGGCGCGGTGTGAGGAGCGCTGTTCGATGGAGCAGCTCTGCGCAGCCGCGGGGCGGCTGGTCAAAAACGGCGGGCGGGCGGCACTGGTCCACCGGCCCGAACGGCTGCCCGAGCTTTTTGCGCAGCTGCGGGCGGTATCCTTAGAGCCCAAACGGATGCGCCTGGTCCAGCACAGTCCGGATGCGCCGCCTTCCGCCGTTTTGGTGGAGGCGGTCCGCCAGGGGCGTCCCGGGCTGGAGGTCCTGCCCGTGCTCTTGCGCACGGAGCGAGTAAAATAAGAAGGAATAGGGAGGTCCCACCATGCCAGGAACCCTTTATCTGGTCCCCACCCCCATTGGAAATCTGGGGGATATCTCATCCCGCATGGCAGAGACGCTGGAGACTGTGGACTTTATCGCGGCGGAGGATACGCGAGTTACGGTAAAGCTGCTCAACCATCTGGGAATCAAAAAGCCTATGGTGAGTTACTACCGGCACAACACCGATACCAGCGGCGCGGCGGTGCTGGAGCGGCTCCTGGCTGGAGAGAACTGCGCTCTGGTCACTGATGCAGGGACACCGGCGGTCAGCGACCCCGGCGAAGATCTGGTGGCCCAGTGCGCCGCTGCGGGGGTGCCGGTGGTGGCCATTCCGGGGCCATGCGCCCTGGTCACGGCTCTGGCCGTCTCGGGGCTTCCCACCGGACGCTTTACCTTTGAGGGATTTCTGGCCATGAACAAAAAGAACCGGCGGGCCCATCTGGAAGAGCTCAAGAGTGAGCAGCGGACGATGATCTTTTATGAGGCGCCTCACAAACTCACGGCCACGCTCAGGGACTTGCGGGAGGCATTCGGGGCGGAACGGCGGATCTCCCTGTGCCGGGAGCTGAGCAAGCTCCATGAAGAGATCCGCAGGACGACCCTGGGCGAGGCGGAGAGCTGGTATGGGCAAAATCCGCCGAAGGGTGAATTCGTCCTGGTGGTGGAGGGCGGCGGTCTGGAACAGGAGGAAAAGCCGACGTTGGAGCAGGGGCTGGCGCGTGTCAGACAGCTTATGGATGAGGGGAGTACCCGCCGGGACGCGGTGCGGCAGGCAGCCGAAGAGCTGGCGCTTTCCAGGAATGCTCTTTATGAGGCATCTATGGCGGAAAAGTCATAAAAGTTTTTCGAAGCGAACCCTTATTTGTTATTTTATTACACCTATTTATACATATAGTATAGTAATAAAAAAATATCACGCCTATATAATCACTCGCCTGTAAAAGAGTAAAAATCCACAAAAACCGGGGCCGTTGATACGGCCCCGGTTTTTTGCAGCCTCAAAAGAGGAGTTACTTTTCCATCAGCTCGCGAATGCAGTTGGGACATACGTTTTTGCCCTTGAAGTTGATCACATCTTTTGCATCATCGCAAAAAATGCAGGCGGGCTGGTACTTTTTCAGCACAATGGAGGCGCCGTCCACATAAATCTCTAGGGAGTCCTTTTCCGCGATGTCCAATGTGCGGCGAAGCTCGATCGGAAGAACGATCCGTCCGAGCTCGTCGACTTTACGTACAATACCAGTGGATTTCATAATGAATTCATGCTCCTTCCCAGATATTGGAAACAGTAATCTTGCAAATAGACCAATATCTGACAGTATTATAACATGGGGTATAGATTTGTCAATCGAAATCTGGAAACTCATGAGAATTTTTGTAACACGGTGAAAGGTTTTCCCCGGAGGCATTTTTGAAGTGGGACATGCGTATAGATGAGTGTTGAAAGTGAGGGCGGCGCTATGGCAATGACAATCATCTGGACCGGCATGGTGGTGCTATCCGTGCTGTGTGGGCTGGCGACGGGGCGGGGGCCCGCAGTGGCTGCGGCGGCCATGGAGGGGGCGGCGGCAGGGGTGGAGCTGTGTCTGTCCATGGCCGGCGTGCTCTGTCTTTGGATGGGCGTGATGGAGGTCATGAAGCGGTCCGGATTGTCGGATAAGCTCTCACGGCTCCTGATGCCGGTGCTCAGAAGGCTTTATCCGGCCTTTGCCCGGGACAGAGAGGTGATGGACACCATCTCCGCCAATGTATCGGCGAACCTGCTGGGACTGGGCAATGCGGCCACGCCCCTGGGCCTGGAAGCGGCCCGGAAGATGAGCAGGAAGACGCCGGGTGTGGCCTCTGACGGCCTGTGCATGCTGGTGGTGTGCAACACGGCCTCCATCCAACTCATCCCCACCACCGTGGCGGCGGTACGGGCCGTGGCGGGATGTGCGGCGCCCTTCGATATTCTGCCCGCCGTCTGGCTGGCCTCCGCCATCTCGGTCTCGGTGGGGATCCTGGCCGCCAAGTTATTTTCCAAAGTTTGGAGGTAGGGGGTGAGCGGAGTGGAATTGATGCTCAACATGATGGTGCCCTTTATCATTGCAGTGGTGGCCCTGTACGGGATGCTGCACAGGGTGGATGTGTATGACGCGCTGGTCTGCGGGGCAGGGGATGGGCTGGGGGTGCTGATCCGGATCGTGCCGCCTCTCATCGGTCTGCTGACGGCGGTCTATATGCTCCGCGCCTCCGGGGCGCTGGAACTGGCGGCGGGACTGCTGGGCCCCATCCTGGAGCGACTGGGGATTCCGGCCGAGACCATCGCGCTGCTGCTGGTACGGCCGGTGAGCGGCAGCGCGGCCCTGGGGGTGGGGGCCGACCTCATCCAGACCTACGGCCCGGACTCGCTGGTGGGGCGCACAGCTGCGGTGATGCTGGGGTCCACGGAGACGACCTTCTATACCATCGCCGTCTACTTTGGCGCGGCGGGGATCGTAAAGACCCGCTATGCGGTACCGGCGGCGCTGTGTGCCGACTTGGCGGGGTTTATAGGCGCGTCCTGGGCCGTGCGGGTCCTGTTCTATGGATAGAGAAGCGGCCTGCCTTTAAGGCAGGCCGCTTCTCTATCTCAGGTTCACACAGTATCCAGGCGCTTGCGGACATCCCTGCGCAAAAGCGTGTAGAGAACGGAGGCCACCGGCACGCTGAGGAGCATCCCCAAAAAGCCGAAGAGTCCGCCTCCTACCGTGACGGCAGCCAGCACCCAGATGCCGGGCAGGCCCAACGAAGTGCCCACCACTCTGGGGTAGATGACATTCCCTTCAAACTGCTGGAGACAGACCAGGAAGACGAGGAAGATGACCGCCTTCATAGGATCGATCATCACCAGCAACAGGGCCGAGGTAAAGGCACCCACGTAAGCGCCCACAATGGGCACCAATGCGGATACGCCGATGAGCACGCCGATGAGAAGGGGGTAGTCCAAACGGAGGATCACCATGCCGGCGAAGGTGAGCGCGCCCAGAATGCAGGCCTCCGTGACCTGCCCGGTGACAAATTTGCTGAAGGTGCCCGCTGTGAGAGCGGTCACGTCCAGCACCGCGTCGTACACCGGGCCCGGCACATAGGCCCGGAGCACCCGGCGGCATTGGGCGAGCAGGCGGTCCTTCCCCGAGAGCATGTAGATGGAAAATACCAGGGAGAGGACCAGGGTGACCACAATGGAGACCAGATTGCTGGTGAGGCTGAGAAGCTGGGGCACGGCGTTGGAGATGGCGGACAGGACGGTGCTGAGCAGATCCTTGATCATCTGGTCGAGGCGGCTCAGGTCCAATTCCTCCAGGTGAAAATAGGCCACCAAGGCGTTGATCCACGCCTGTGCCTGGGCCATATAGCTGTTCAGGTTGGAGAGGAAACGCTCCATACTGCTGACGAGCTGTGGGATGACGAAGGCGAACACAGCGGTAACTACGCCGAACAGCAGGACATAGGACAGCGTTACGGCCAGCGGGGCACTGGCCTTGGAAAGACGGGTCCCCTTCAGCGCGTGGTCAAAGGCCCCGTGGAAAAAGGCGCAGGGCCGGCTGAGGACAAAGGCAATGGCGAACCCCAGAAAGAGGGGAGTGAAGTTGGACAGGATGTTGGCGCATACGCGCCACAGATCGTCGAAACGGACGATGACGAAGATGAGCCCCACGGTAAAAGTGATGAGAAGCAGCAGACTGCGGAAGAGTTTTTTGTCCATCCGGATACTCCTATCTGACAAAACCCAACGAATGGTTTGATGGATGCCGCGGCGCGTGGATGCGCCAAAAAGGTGCGCAACCGCGCAAGAACACTATATCATCCCATGGCGGTCGAAGTCAAGAAAAGGAGGCGGAAGACAGGGCCGCGCCGTTGCGGCCTCGATATACATCAAAATTTTGAACCACAAACTTACTGCGATCCGCCAGAAGGTCGGCGTAAAACTGCCATAATCCATACGAGCCGGACGGCGCGGTCCTGTCTTCAGATTTTCGAAAGGGACAGGGAGGCTCACTCCAGGTTCATATGACGCTTCCGGTCGGCGGACCAGGCCAATTTCTCCGCAAGTGCGGCGGTGTCGCCGGACGCTATGACCTCGCGGTAGGCGCGCAGGTTGTCCTCCAGATTGCGGATGACCTTGCAGAGAGCGGGCGCGTTCATAGAGAAAAGCTCGGTCCACAGAGGCACGTCCAGGGCGGCCACCCGGGTACAATCCCGAAAAGAGCCGCCTTCGAAGCCCTTGCAGTCGAAGAGGTCGGGATCGTCACACACCGCCACGGCCATGATGTGCATGACCTGGCTGGTATAGGCGATGATGGCGTCGTGCTTGGCGGTGGTGGTGTTGACCACGTCGCGGCAGCCGATGTGGTCGGCGATACGGTGGAGCAGATTCACGTGTTCCGGGCGGCTCTGGGGGCGGGGGGTGATGATGTAGTGCGCGCCGCGGAAGAGAGCGCCGTCGGCGTGAAAGATGCCGGAGGTCTCCTTGCCCGCCATGGGATGGCTTCCGATGAAATCCACCTCATCGGGAAGGACGGTCGCCGCGTCCACGATGGCGGTTTTGATACCGCATACGTCGGTGACCAGGGCGCCGGGCCGGAAGCACGCCCGGTAGGTGGAGAGGAAGTCCACGATGCCGCGGGGATGGAGACACAGATAGACCACATCTGCAGTGCTGACCGCCTGGCCCGCGTCGGTGCTCAGGTAGTCGGCCACGCCATGGGTACGGGCAAATTCCAGTGTGGCGGGGTCCCGGTCCACCCCCACAATCTCATAGTCCTCAAAGCCCTTCAGGGCCATAGCCATGGATCCTCCGATCAGCCCTAGACCGATGATGGCAATGCGCTTGCACATGGAAAAGACCTCCAGAAAATAGAAATAGGGGATGCCACCGGAGCCTTACAGGCTGCGGCCCACGCATTGGGCCAGGGCACCCAGCCTGCCCATCAGGGCGTCGAACTGGTCCGGAGTGATGGACTGCGCACCGTCGCATTTGGCGTGAGGAGGATCGTTGTGGACCTCAATGATCAGACCGTCCGCCCCAGCGGCCACGGCCGCCATACTCATCCGTTCTACCATCCAGGCCTGGCCGCAGGCATGGGAGGGGTCCACCACCACGGGGAGATGGGAGAGTTTCTTGACCGCCAGCACGGCAGAGAGATCCAGCGTGTTGCGGGTAAAAGTCTCGAAGGTGCGGATGCCGCGTTCGCAGAGGATCACGCGGTCGTTGCCGCCGGCCATGATGTACTCCGCCGACATGAGCCACTCCTCGATGGTGGAGGAGAGGCCCCGCTTGAGCAGGATGGGCTTGGTGGTATGGCCGAGCTGCTTGAGCAGATCAAAATTCTGCATGTTCCGGGCGCCCACCTGGATGACGTCCACGCACATCTCGAACATCTCGATGTTGTCGGTGGACATGATCTCCGTCACAATGGGCAGTCCGGTGGCCGCCTTGGCCTCCTGGAGGAGACGGATCCCCTCGTTGCCCATGCCCTGGAAGGCGTAAGGTGAGGTGCGGGGTTTGAAGGCACCACCCCGCAGCGCGGCCGCCCCGCTCCGTTTCACGGACTCGGCCACCCCTACGATCTGCTCCTCGCTCTCCACGGAGCAGGGCCCGGCGATGACCGCAAGCCGATCCCCGCCCACTGTGGCGCTGTTGCCCAGATCGATCACTGTGTTGTCCGGGTGGTATTTCCGATTTGCCTTCTTGTAGGGCTCGCTGACCCGCATGACACGATCCACGCCGGGGAGCATGGATACCTTTTCCTGGTCAATACGGGAGGCATCTCCCTCCGCACCCAGAATGGTGGTTTCGGAGCCCTTGGATACCATGACCTTGACGCCGCCAGCCTCCATGGCCTTGACAGCACTCTCCAACTGATCGGTGGTAAAACCGGCCTTCATAATGACGACCATACACTCAAATCCTTTCTGATGCATAAAATAAAACCGCGGCAAGCCCAAATGGCTCGCCGCGGTCCGGGTCCAAAAGCAATCCGTCCGTGAAGCGCCGACTATGGGCATGCAAAACCGCCGTTACCATAATAATAGTAACGGTAGCAATACCCATAAGCATGACGGCTCAAAGACTTCATGGAGGACACACTTCCTTCTATCCATAAACTTTAACACTGTTTGCTGCTAAAGTCAAGGGACGGTTTGAATTTCCCGCCGGAAATTTTGTGTGGATTCAGTCTTCTTCCAGAAACTTACTGGGGGGAACCCCCAGCGCATCCGACATAGAAAAAAGGGTATCCAACGAGATGCCCTTCAGTGTGGCCCCGTTGTTGGCCTCCACCTGACTGATAAAGGACCAGCTTTTCCCGATCAGTTCGGCAAACTGCTCCTGCGTATACCCTTTTCTCTTGCGGTAATAGGCAATGCGCAAACCAAGCAGACGGTAGCGCTCCCGGTATTTTTCATGCACGATTTCCACCCCATATAATCCTAACTTAATTCCGAGAGGATTATTACCGCCCATCAGTGTTTTATTATTTACTTTTAGCGAGTAATATGTTATTATTAGTGAGAGAATAGGGTTTTGAGAGGGGGAGACCGCAACGGACCTGCTAGAATACCTGCAGAAAAAGACGGGGTGCCTTTATCTGTCGGATTTGCATACACCGGAAGTCAGAGAACGGGCGCTTGCCGAGGCGCTGTTGCTGAAAAAAGAACGTTTTCCGATTTCGCAGTGGAGAGAGGCGGCCCGGTATCTGTTGGAGAGCGCGGCGGAGGATGCGACTATGGAGGAGATTCGGGCGCAGTTCAAGGCAGCCGCTGAAAACAAGTAAAAAGGGAAGGGGCCGCGGCGACTGCCGCGGCCCCTTCCCTTTGAAAAAGAGGGTGGGATTTGGTTTGCTGAAGTGTGATCAAGGACGGAACATCATGCCCACGGCCCGCCAGGGGCTTCCGGACCAGTAAGCGGACCTGGCGCCCAGGGAGCACCAGTCCTTCTTCCAAAGCCGCTCATGGCCCACCTGGACCTGGGGCTGTACACGGTTCATCGCGCTTTTGTTCCATTTCATGACTTGACGCTCCTTTCCGGTCTGTACGGCATTTGCCTCTTGTCTTCCTCTTGTGATTATTATACAATGGCATTAAGCATTACACAAACGACTCTTTCTCATTGATTGCATTCTGAAATAGAATGATAGGAGGCGGGGCATGGACATCGGAAAATATCGGGCACTGCTGCGGACTGTGGAGATGGGAAATATCACCCGGGCGGCGGAGGAGCTGGGCTACACCCAGAGCGCAGTAAGCCGGATCATCGCCGATCTGGAGCAGGAGTGGGGAGTGACGCTGCTGACCAGAGGCAGGATGGGCGTGGTCCTCAGCTCTGCCGGGGAGGCGCTGCTGCCCCATCTAAGGGCAGTGTGCAATGCGGACCGGGAGCTCCTGGAGGAGGTGGACCAACTCCACGGACTCACCCGGGGCACCATTCGGGTGGGGACATTCAACAGTATTTCGGTCCACTGGCTGCCCCGGCTCATGAAAACCTTTCTGGAGCGATATCCGGGGATCCGATTCGAGGTCATGACCCATATTGAGTATCGGGAGATTGAGGAGTGGGTGGCGGGAGGCCATGTGGACTGTGGCTTTATCGCTCTGCCCAGCGCCCTCACGCTGGATACGGTGTTTCTCCGCCGAGACCGGCATATGGCGGTGCTGCCGCTGGATCACCCATTGGCTGGAGAGGAGAGCTATCCCATCAGCCGCTTTGCTGAGGACTCTTTCATTAAATTGGAGGATGACCGGGACCGCGAGATCGTGCAGATTTTTGAGCGATATCAGGTAAAGCCCAACCTCCAGTATCGGGTAAACGACGACTATGCGGCCATTGCTATGGTGGAGAACGGGCTGGGGGTGAGCGTACTCACGGAGCTGGTGTTGCAGCGCACTCCGTACGGCGTGGCGGTAAAGCCGTTGGACCCGCCGCAATTTCGGGATATCGGCCTGGCAGTGCGCAGCCGCCGGTCCGCCTCGCCGGCCACGGCCCGGTTCCTGGACCATGTGGAGCGCTGGGCCACCGAAGGGATTTGACAGCGGGTCCCGGCGGAGGTATAATAATACCGCCAAAATCTAAGGAGACGGGAGTACGCCGCAATGACGATTACCTATAAGACGAAGGGGACCTGTTCCTCCAAAATGACCGCCGAGGTGGAGGACGGTGTGATCCGCTCTCTCAAGGTGGAGGGAGGCTGTGACGGCAATCTCCAGGGCATCTCCAAGCTGGTGGTCGGAATGCAGGTGGAGGATGTGATTGAGCGGCTGGAGGGCATCCGCTGTGGTCGCAAGGCGACCTCGTGTCCCGACCAACTGGCCCGGGCCCTGAAACAGGCTCTTTGAATCAACTGGCGGCGCATCTGGGAACAGATGCGCCGCCGGTCTTTTTTATTGAATGTGGGCCTCAATGGCGGCCCGCAGGAAGGCCGCGCAGCCGGGGAGCGCACGGTCATAATAGGCGGTGAACCGCTCGTCCTCGGTATACATGGCGGCCAGCATCCGGTGTGCTTCAGGGCTGTACCAGCGCTCCTCCCAGGAGTGGGAAAGCCAGGCTTTGTGCCGCAGGGCCAGGTCCAGCCCCACGTCCCCGGCCGGATCGGCCCCGGACCGGACCGCGGCCTCCAGTCCGGTCCGGATCTCCCCCTCCAGCGTGGCCATAGCCCAATACTGCTCCTGTGTAAGCTGCGCGGTCCGGGCATTGGCGCGGTCCATGACTTCATTTCCATAGCGGGCACGCACCTCGGCGCCGTAGGTCTCCTCATTTTCTCTGATTACTTTTTGTTTAAAACATTCGAATTTTTCCAGATCTGACATCATACTTGCCCCTTTCAAAGTCTTTTTTACGGTCAGGATAAGGGCATCCAGCCGGGTGCGGCGGGCCTCCAGGGCGGCGAGGTGGCTCTGCAGCGCCGCCTCACGGTCAAAGGCCGGATCATCCAGCAGTCTGCGGATGGCAGAGAGCTCCAGCCCCAGCTCTCGGTAAAAGAGGATCTGCTGGAGCCGGTCCACCTCCTGCGGACCATAGAGCCGATAGCCTGCGTCTGTGCGCCGAAGGGGCTTGAGCAGCCCCTCCAAGTCGTACCAGCGCAGGGTCCTGGGCGTGACGCCCGAGAGGGCTGCGAGCTGCTTGACGGTATATTCCATGGAACACATGCCTCCTGACAAGGGGAGTATAGCCCCTGCCGTAACGGCAAGGTCAAGATAAAAATAAAAATTGGGGGCGCGGCTGACGCGTCCCCAATTCTTGAACCGGTGTCATCGCCTGCGGCGGCCGCTGTAGCGGCCGCCGCTATAGCCGCCCCGGCGGCGGGAGCCGTATCTGCGGCGGCGTCCGAAGAGCAGCCAGCGCAGCAGCAGCACAGCCGCCAGCACCAGTACCACGACCAGCAGGATTTTTACCCAGAGCTGGTCAAAAAAACGCTTGACCTGGTCCAGACGGTAGAGAAGCTCCGAACGCGCCACGCTGTCCACGGCCACCAAGTCCAGAGAGCCGTATACCGTATCTCCGTTGGAGACCGTGACCTTGCCCACGATCTGACCCTTGTCCACGGGGGCCTCCAGGCTCTCGGCGTTGAACTCGGGCGTCACCTGGAAATCCGCCGGGTCCAGATCGTTGGGGAGGATCGCCTCGATTTCCCCCGATGCCTGGGCCCCGACATAGTTGGCGTCCCGGGAGAGCGTGACGGGAATGGTGCCTCCAAAATAGGTGCTGTCCAAAAGCGTTTTGGTGGAGAAGCTGCTGAATCCCCATTGGAGGAGCCGCTTGCTCTCGGAGAAGGACTGCCGCAGAGTGGTGCCGTCGGACTGCGCAATGTTTTCCGCACCCAAAACGACCGAGATGAGGTTCCGGCCGTCCTTGGAGGCGGAGGCGGCCAGGCACTGGCCGGCCTCCGGCGTGGAGCCTGTTTTGATGCCGGTGGCATATTCATAATAGTAGCCGGTGATCCTCCAGGTGGAGACCAGGGCGTTGGTATCGTGGAGTTCTCTGGCCTCATGGAGGTTGGTGGCGGGCACTATGTAGCTCTTGGCGGTGACGATGGTACGGAAGGTTTCGTGCTGCATCGCCTCCCGACACATAAGGGCGATGTCGTAGGCCGTGGTGTAGTGCCCCTCGTTGTGATAGCCATGGGTGTTGGCAAAGTGGGTGTCCTCCATGCCCAGCTCGCCTGCCCGCTGATTCATCAGGGCCACAAAGTCGTCCACACTGCCGGAGACCGCTTGGGCCAGAACATTGCAGGCCTCATTGGCGGAGGCGGTGAGGGCGCAGTAGAGGACGTCCTCCAGCCGGATCTGTTCCCCCTCCTTGATATTTTGGGTGGAACTGCCGTCGCCCACCTCGCGGTTAACCTCGGAGCCCACGGTGATCACGTCGTTCAGGGACAGCTCACCGCGATCCACGGCCTCGATGGCCAGCATGGCGGTCATGACCTTGGTGATGCTGGCAGGATAGCGCTGCTCATGGGCATTCTGATCGAAGAGCACGGTGCCCGTGTCGGCGTCCACCAGGATGGCGGCCGCAGCCTCAATGTGCATATCACTGAGCAGTTGGCTCTCCACCGGCGCCTTTGGCGTGACCACCGCCGGCGTGGCCTCGGGAGGGGCGCTCTGCGCGGCGAGAGCGGTGGGGAGGGTGAGTCCGGCGGCGAGGGCCAGGGCCAGAAGAGAGCGGAAAAGACGATATTTTTTCATTAGGAAACTCCTATAAACTGTGGTATAATAGCAACGATCCATGCGCCTGCGGATGGGCGGCGCGCGGAAATATTATACCAGACGAACGCACACCGTGCAACCGGGTGGAGGAGGTGGCGACATAAAAATTTCAACTTTGGAAAAGGCGCTTCTGGGCCTTACCGCCGCCTTTCTGCTGATGACGACCGGATATTTCCTGGGTGCGCGCAGCGCCGCGGACCCCTACCGGGTGGACACGCAGTATCCGGCTGCCGCTGAGATCGCCACTCCGTCAGAGGCGCCGCCCGCCGCGCCGGAGGGCGCGGTCAATATCAACACCGCCACCGCGGCCGAGTTGGAGACCCTTCCCGGGATCGGGGAGAAACGGGCGGCGGATATCGTGGCGGACCGGGCGGCAAACGGCCCCTTCCGGATTCCGGAGGACCTCACAAGGGTGAAAGGGATCGGAGAGGGTACGCTGGCGGGACTTATCGAGTATATCACCGTAGAATAAACAGGACGCTGGCAGTGGAGGGTGTGCAATGGCGAAAGTCTTAGTGGTTGACGACGAAAAGGTACTGGTAAAGGGCATCAAATTCAATCTGGAAAACGAGGGCTATGAGGTCGAGGTGGGCTATGACGGTGAACAGGCGGTGGAGCTGGCCCGGAACGGCGGCTTCGATCTCGTCATCCTAGACCTGATGATGCCCAAGATCGATGGACTCCAGGCCTGTATGCGCATCCGGGAGTTCTCTAACGTGCCCGTCATCATGCTGACGGCCCGGAGCGAGGATACCGACAAGATCATCGGGTTCGAGTGCGGAGCGGACGACTACATCACCAAACCCTTCAATATTCTGGAGCTCAAGGCCCGCATCCGGGCCATGCTCCGCAGGGCGGGCGCTTCCGGGCAGAAGGACAAGGCCTCCCGTGTGCAGCAGGGCCACATCGTTTTGGATACGGATGAGCGCTCGGCCTGGCGGGACGGGGTGTCGGTGGAACTCACCGCCAAGGAGTTCGACCTCATGGAGCTGCTGATGCGCAACCCCGGCCGGGTCTACAGCCGGGAGAACCTGCTGAACATCGTGTGGGGCTACGAGTACGCGGGCGAGTACCGCACCGTGGATGTACACATTCGCCGGCTGCGGGAGAAGCTGGAGCTGGACCCCGCCAATCCGGAGTATATCCTGACCAAATGGGGCGTGGGGTACTATCTGAAAAGCACCTGAAAAAGGCCGGACCACGGCGGAGAAGAGGGAGGTGGCGAGAGGTGGAGGAAGCGGAAAAGACCCGGAAGACGGAAAAAATCCCATTCCGGCGGTCCATACAATTGAAATTTGCCCTAAGCTATATCGTCATCATCGCAGCGGTGCTGGCGCTGCTGAATACCTATCCGGTGCTGGTCTCTCAGGATCTGGTGTTCCATTCCAAGGCGAGCCTGCTCCAGTCTCAGGCCACGGTCATCGCAAACTCACTGGCGCTGTCGGCCACCCTGACCGCCGACACGGTGCGGGAATATATCGACGGCTCCCTCATGGGCTCTCTGGACAACGCCGGACGCATCCGTATTCTGGTCACGGACCCTTCCGCACGGGTGCTCTATGACAGCGATGAATACCGGGCCACGCAGAACCGCTATGCCCTGCTCAGCGAGGTGACGGCGGCGCTGAAAGGGTACGACGTGGCGGCTTCGGAATATCGGGACGGGGCCTTTCGCAGCAGGGCCGCCACGCCCGTCATGTACCGGGGCGTCACCATCGGCGCGGTCTATGTCTATGAAAACGACGCCGACCAGGCGCGGCTGCTCACCGATATCCAGAGCAACCTGCGTACCATTTCCATCGTCATCTGTGTGGTGGTGCTCATTATGAGCATTGTCTTTTCCAAGGCCCTCACCCGACGGATCGGCGACCTGCTGCGGGCCATCCGGATCGTACGGGAGGGCGAGTACAGCCACCGGGTGAGTATTCGCGGCGGTGATGAGCTCAGCCAGTTGGCCGGGGAGTTCAACCAGCTCACGGACCGACTCCAGACCACTGAGGAGGTCCGCCGCCGCTTTGTTTCCGATGCCTCTCATGAGCTCAAGACACCGCTGGCCTCGATCCGGCTGCTCACCGATTCCATCCTCCAGACGGAGGAGATGGACATGCCGACCGTAAAGGATTTCGTCTCCGACATCGGCGAGGAGGCGGGACGGCTCACCCGCATTTCGGAAAAACTCCTCACGCTCACCCGCATGGACAGCGCCGCACCGCTTGAGCGCGTGCCGGTCAACGTGAGGGATGTGTTGGAAAAGGTGAGACATATGCTCACCCCACTGGCGGAGGAGAGCCGGATCACGGTGGAGACCGAGCTGGCGGAGGATTGTGTGGTGCTCGCCACCGAGGACGACCTCTATCAGATCGCCTTCAACTTGATGGAAAACGCAGTCAAATACAATGTGCCCGGCGGTCGGGTGGTGGTGTCCCTCCGGGGAATGGGGGATCTGGTGCTCCTCACGGTAGAGGACACGGGCGTCGGAATCCCCGAGGCCGATCTGCCCAAGATATTCGACCGATTCTACCGGGTGGACAAGGCCCGCTCCCGCGCTGCGGGCGGCACAGGGCTGGGGCTCTCCATTGTGCGGGATACGGCCAGACAGCACGGCGGAGCCGTCACCGTCTGCCGCCGTGAGCCGGAAGGCACCCGCTTTGAGGTGGCCTTTCCCCGCTATGAGCCGAAGGGAGGCGAGGAGAGATGAGCAGACGGCTGCTGGCCCTGTACTGCGCGCTCCTGTTGCTTCTGCCGGCCTGCAAGCAGGGAGGGGAGGCGGGCCAGAGCGGCAATGGCGGGTATCAGGTCTACTTTGCCGTCCCCTTCGGGGGAGAAGGCGACCCCGGAGAGGCGGGGGGGACGGCCGTGGCCAGCGAGATCCGAAGGCTGCCGGAGGGGGCCGACATCCCCGGAGGACTGATGGAATGCCTGCTCTCCGGCCCGGTCTCAGACGATCTGGCTTCCCCGTTCCCGGAGGGCGTGTACCTTCTGTCCCAGCCCACTGTGGAGGAGGGCGTGTGCCGGGTCAACCTCTCGGAAAAGTACGGCGGACTCTCCGGGGTGGAGCTGACGCTGGCTGATTACTGCATCGTTCTCACGCTCTGCCAGGTGCCCGGGGTGGAAGCGGTCTCCATCGATGTGGAGGGCTCGCCCATCCCCTATCGGGACCGTCAGCTCCTGCGGAGCAGCGATGTGGTCCTCTCAGGCGGCGAGGACCAGCCGCTCTATCTGACAGTGAAGCTGTTTTTCCCGCGGAGGAGCGGAGGACTCGCCGCAGAGGAGCGAAATGTGCTGCTCACCGAGCAGGACACCCCCGTCACCGCGGTGCTGAACGCACTGCTGTCGGGGCCCGAGACCCAGGGGCTTTTCTTCCCCTTTCCGGAAGAGGCCCATATTCTCTCCGCCTGGGTGGAGAACGGAAACTGCTATGTGGATTTTGACGCCCCCTTCTTGGACCGGGAGCCGGAGTCTGCGGCCCAGGCCCAGCAGCTCCTGTACGCCATTGTGAATACCCTCTGCCAGCTCCCGGATGTGGGGGCGGTCCAGATCCTGGTGGAGGGGGAGGCACCGGAGCGGTATGGTGAGATCCCCACCTCCTCGCCGCTGGAGGCAAACAAGGACCTGGTGGTGGATTGAGTCAGATTTTGATTGACAACGCCCGGGGACCCGAGTAGGATGTTTTCATATATTTTGCCCCATATGTCTGAAAGGATGATGTCCCATGTCCGAGTATCAGCCCAGTACCAACTGCCTCCACGCGGGCTACGTCCCCGGGAGTGGAGAACCCCGCAACATTCCCATTGTCCAGTCCACCACCTTCCGGTATGCCACCGGGGAGGCCATGGGGGCCCTCTTCGATCTGGAGGCCGAGGGTTATTTTTACACCCGGCTCCAGAATCCCACCAACGACCAGGTGGCGGCGAAGATCTGCGCCCTGGAGGGCGGCACCGCCGCCATGCTCACCTCCTCCGGCCAGGCGGCGAATTTCTTTGCCATCTTTAATATCGCCTCCTGCGGCGACCATGTGGTGGCCTCCTCCGCCATCTACGGCGGCACCTTCAACCTCTTCGCCGTCACCATGAAGCGTATGGGGATCGACTTCACCTTTGTGGGGCCGGACTGCACGGAAGAGGAGCTGGAGGCGGCGTTCCGTCCCAATACCAAGGCGGTCTTTGGCGAGACCATCGCCAACCCGGCCCTCACTGTACTGGATATTGAAAAGTTTGCGCGGTGCGCCCACGCCCATGGCGTCCCGCTCATTGTGGACAACACCTTCCCCACTCCCATCCACTGCCGGCCCTTCCAGTGGGGCGCGGATATCGTGACCCACTCCACCACTAAATATATGGACGGCCATGCCAACGCGGTGGGCGGCGCCATCGTGGATTCCGGGAAATTCGATTGGAACCGGTATGCCGACAAGTTCCCCGGACTTACCACGCCGGATGAGAGCTATCACGGCATCACATATACCGAGCGGTTCGGCCTGGGGGGCGCGTACATCACCAAGGCTACGGCACAGCTGATGCGGGACTTTGGCGCCACCCCGGCCCCCATGAACTCCTATTTTGTCAACGTGGGCCTGGAGACCCTGCCCCTGCGGGTGGAGAAACACTGTGCGAACGCCCAGGCCGCGGCGGAGTTTTTGGCGAGCCACCCCAAGGTGGCGTGGGTCAACTATCCCGGCCTTCCCGGCAATCCGTACTACGCCCTTGCACGGAAATATATGCCGGACGGCACCTGCGGCGTGGTTTCCTTCGGCGTGCAGGGAGGACGTGAAGCGGCTTCCCGGTTCATGGCGGGGCTGAAGCTGGCATCCATTGCCACCCATGTGGCCGACGCGAAGACCTGTGTTCTGCATCCCGCGTCCACCACGCACCGGCAGATGAACGACGAGGAGCTGCTGGCCGCGGGCGTCTCCGCCGACCTGGTGCGCCTTTCGGTGGGCATCGAGGACCCGGCAGATATCCTGGCAGACCTCGAACAGGCCCTGGCTCTGGTGTGAGAGTACCCATACCGATCAGAAGAAGACCCTCCGGCGATTGATCGCCGGAGGGTCTTCTTCTGATCGAAAAGAGCGCCCGAGGAATCAGACGGCCTTTCCCATTTCATACGCCTGCTGTACCGCAGGGGTGCGGAGAATGTCCCCCTTTTCCCAGGCGCCCACGCCGTAGAGGATACCCTTCTCGACCGCCCGGTCCAGGCAATCGAGTGTAAAGCCGCGAAGGCCCTCCACGGTCTTTTCCAAATTGGCGCGCTCCGTGTCGGCGGCGGTCATAATGTAATAAAATTCTTTGTCCGTCATCTCTGTATAACGGGGAACCGTCCGGTCGATCAGGGTTTTCATCTGGCCGTCCATGGTGTAGAAATAGACCGGTGTGGCCAAGACGATTACATCGGCAGCCACCATTTTGTCGAGGATTTCCGCCATGTCGTCCTTCTGCACGCATCGGTGTGTACGGTTGCAGACACCGCAGCCTGTGCAGTAATGGATGTTTTTGTCACGAAGGAAGATCTTTTCCACCGAATGGCCGGCCTCCGTGGCGCCGCGCAGGAAGGTGTCGCACAGGACATCCGAGTTACCGCCCTTGCGGGGACTTGCTGACAGGATCAAAACTTTCTTGCTCATAAACACGTGCGTCCTTTCTAAAAATATGACCTGGATACCGATCCCTTCGGTCCCGATGCATACCCGAGGCGGGCGGGGCGACCCGCTGAATAGCGCGCGCGTCCACGCCGGAGGGGGCCCCGAACAGGAGGGATACCGGCATTGTAATCCCTGGAGCGCACTCCAAGTCAAGCGCTTTTTTGAAGGATTGGAAAACACACCCGCACAATAGAGAACTCCCGTCCCAGGCGGTTGGAAGCCGCGCGGGCCGGGAGCTCTCCGGGAAAATTTGTAATTGGAGTTACTTTTCTTTGCGCTGGAGCTGGAGACGGTCGGCGATCATAGCAATGAACTCAGAATTCGTGGGCTTGCCCTTGGCGTTGGAGACGGTATAGCCGAAATACTTTTGCAGGGTCTCCAGATCGCCGCGGTCCCAAGCCACCTCGATGGCGTGACGGATGGCGCGCTCCACCCGGGATGCGGTGGTATTGAAGCGCTTGGCCACTTCGGGATAGAGGATCTTGGTGACGGCATTGATGACGTCCATATTCTCCACTGTCATGATGATGGCCTCGCGGAGGTACTGATAGCCTTTGATATGTGCGGGAACGCCGATCTCGTGGATGATGGAGGTCACAGACGCCTCCAGGCTCTGATGGGGACGGCTGGAGGGGCGGTCGGGGAACTCGTCCTCGCCATGGAGGGGAGTGGTGATTTGGCGGATGCGCTCCACGGCAGAGGAGAGCTTGCATGGCTTCATCAGGCAATAGTTGGCGCCCCGGGCCAGGGCCAGCTCCGTGGTACCGCCTCGGGCCAGGGCGGAGAGCACCATCACCTTGGGACGTCCGGCGGCATCGAGCGCAGCCAGAACATCCAGACCATCCATGTGAGAGAGGATCAGATCCATCACCAGGATATCCGGCTTGCAGGAGCGGACCAACTCCACTGCGCGCTCGCCGTCGTCGGTGGTCCCCACGACCTCCATATCTCCCTCTTCGCTCAAAGCCTCAATCAGCGCGTCGCGAAAAACCACGTCCGCGTCGGCAATCAGAATACGCTTTTTGCTTTCCATGTCGACTCCCTTTCCAGCAGAACTCCCTGCTCTCTGATTTGCGGCCAACCTTTCGGTTGTGCCATGACCATAATTTACCACAATCAGACAGCAAACGCAACCCTTTTTTTCCAGGTTATGGGAAAATATTTTTGCAGTGCTGTCTAAAAGATACGAAAGTGCCCCCGAAAAGAAAGCGGATCAAACGGATAGATCAGGGGCTCGCGTTCGAGAGACCGGTTGATTTTTGAGGGCGGGGCCGATATAATACAGGCGAGAACAGGAGGAGGGAGACCGGAATGGCGGAAGCGGCATTCACCTTGAAGCTTTCCCCGCGGCTGTTCTGGGGAGGAGAAAAGTGTTTTGGCCCCGGAATTGCAGAATTGCTGGAGGGGGTGGATCGGGAGGGTTCCCTCCGCGCGGCGGCGTGCGGGATGGGAATGGCCTACTCAAAGGCATGGACGGCGTTGCGCCGGTGTGAAGAAACTCTGAAGGTCCCCCTTTTGGAGCGAAAGACCGGAGGGCGCAGCGGAGGACATTCCAGACTCACGGCAGAGGGACGATTTTTATTGGAAGAATACCGGAGGCTGGAGCGCCGTCTCACACAGGAGGGAAGCGGCCTGGCGGATGCGTTCAGCCGGGCGTGGGAAGCCTTTCGCACCCAATAGGGATGAAAGGCTGTGGCGGGAAGATATCTGTAAAGGGGAGGCTGCCGCTGGGAATATCCCAGGGCAGTCTCCTTTTCTCTGCCCCCGACCGCTCAGAAGGCGGTGGGAACGGGCAGAAGGGTTATGACGCCTTTGTCCCGGTTTGAAGGCCGGATTCGGCCAGCATGTGTTCGGCCAGTATGCCATAGCCGCTTGTGGGGTCGTTCACAAGCACATGGGTCACCGCGCCGATCAGCTTTCCGTTTTGCAGAATGGGGCTGCCGCTCATCCCCTGGACGATGCCTCCGGTGGCCTCCAGCAGACGGGGGTCCGTAACCTTAATCATCAGGTCGCGGGTATCGTGACTGCCGGACGGAAAGACCTTGGTAATTTCAACCGTATACTCCTCCACGGTATTCCCCGCGATATTGGATAAAATAGTGGCGGAACCCACCTTTACCTCTTTTCGGGCGGCCACCGGCATGGGTTCGAGACCGTCCACAAGGCTCTGATCGGTCAATGTGCCGAAGATCCCGCCCGGCGTATTGGCGAGCAGGTCGCCCATATCCTGCGAGACCTGGAAGGCGCCGTGGAGTTCACCAGGTTGACCGGCCTCTCCCTTTTTTACGTCGGAGACGGAGGCATACATGATCGAACCGGACTCCAGCGGCATGAGAAGAGCGGTGTCTACATCATTGATGCCATGGCCCAGCGCGCCGAAAAGCCCGGTATCCGGGTCGTAGAAGCTCATGGTTCCAATGCCGGCCATGGAGTCCCGGATCCAGGCGCCGAGCCGGTAGCTGCCGTCAGAACAGGCCACGGCCTGGGCGGTGAATTGGACCTGTTTCTCTCCACGCATGGCGCGGATGCTCATTTTGTCTCCCTCCAGATCCTGAAGCACATCCCGGACCTGCTCAATGGTGTCCACCTGGGTATCGTTGATATGCGTAATGATATCGCCCTGGCGGAGTCCGCAGTCTTTGGCCGGGGTAGAAGCGCCGTCGGAGCCTGGCACCTCGGCCAGACCCACGACCATCACCCCATCGGAAAACAGCTTGATCCCCACGGCGCGACCCATGGGGATCAACTGCCGCTGTGCATTCCCCTGTGCCAGCACAGGCACGGCCTCTTCCGCCCGGGCCCTGGAGCCGAAGCTCAGAAGGAAGAGGGCCGCCGCTGTGCCCAGCGCCAGGAGGCGCAGGGCCAGGAGGACCGAAAGGGTCCAGGGCTGCGTCTGTTCCTCATCTCTCATAATACCACCCCTTTTAAAAAATGAAAACAGCGTGAAGCAATTTTGCCCCCGCTGTGATTTAATATGGCCGCTTTCTGAAGAAAAAAGCGGCGGCGCGGCTGGCAATGAAACACACCTTTGGTATGGTGAGAGTTGGAAATCGGGCAGGCGGCGGGCTTATGCGCCGGTCGAGGCGGCGATTTCTGTTAAATAAATAAAAAAAGGAAATGCGGCATACTCCGGACAGGGCGGTACATATGCTCTATTGACAAGTTCTGAGGGAGGGATCACCCATGCGGAAGCTGCCAAAAAAGCTGTTGACGGCCTTTGTCGTAACCACCCTGGCGGGCGCGTGCCTGCATTTTTTGTATGTGCTGCTGCCGAATCCGGTCACTGCGCTGCTGGCGCCGGTCAACGAGAGTCTGTGGGAACACCTGAAAATCTTCTTTTGGCCTTATCTGGCGGCCGCGCTGCTGCTCACCAGGGGAGGAGAGCGGGGCTGCCGTGCGCCGTGGATGCTCTCCGCCCTGCTGCTGTGCGTCGTCATGCTGTGCGCGGGGTACTTCTATCACATCATTCTGGGTGGGGAGCGGTTGGCGGTAGATCTGGGACTCTATGTGCTGCTGATGGCCGCAGGATTTCTTCTGCCCGGCGTGTTCTGCCATGTGGGCGAGCGGGCGGGGGTAAGGGACATCATTCTTCTGCTCACCGTGACGATGGCCGGAGCAATTGCGATCTTTACATTCCTGCCGCCGGATCATATTCTTTTTACCGACCTCTCAGGGGTCAATACGTGGGCGACCATTCCATATTAAACTGAAATAAAAACCATGTGAGGGCGCGGAATGCCGCCCCTCACATGGTTTTTGCAAAAAAGGCTCTTTACAAACCCGGAAAAGGTTGCTATAATAATCTAGCGCATTGAGAGAGGCATTACGCGCGCCCGTAGCGCAATTGGATAGAGCGTCAGATTCCGGTTCTGAAGGCTGGGGGTTCGAGTCCCTTCGGGCGTACCACGTCGGAGCAAACGTCATATCGTTTGCTCCGACTTTTTTCAAAAGTCAGAGCGCACTCATTTTGTGGCGCCTTCCAAATCACAACCGCTGTGCTGGGGTGTGATTTGATGGGGAAAACGGTCTGCCAAAATAGCCTATTTATCGCATTGGGGCATAAAAATACCCACACCAAAATGGTGTGGGTATTTTTATGGATACCGTAAGAGATTAAAATGCTCGGGCGAAATGAATTCGCCCTGCGCAATTCTCGCTGCGCTCGAATATACGGCGCAAACGCGCCGCCGGCCAGAAGGCCGGTTTGGCACGGGTCTGAGCCCCTGCATCCTGTTTGACGGCGCAGAGCGGCAAGAAAGCCTTGAAATCCTAGTGGTTCTAGGATTTCAAGGCTTTCTTATTTTTGAACCAGACCTTCGAAATGAGAAGCTTTTGGGAGCCTAGCAGCATGATTCCGGCTGGATGCCGGGCAGCCGGTCATAGAGGTGGAAAACGGACTCAAAGGCGGCGCCCGCCTGGTAACAGACATCCTCGCGGAAGGCGTCTCCCAAAAGCTGGAGGCCAACAGGGAGGCCACGCTCGTCCAGGCCACAGGGAAGGGTCAGCGCGGGAAGGCCGGTGGTGGGGGCATAGCAGACATAGGTGCCGGACAGGGGCAAAACATTTTCTTTTACCCCGTGGATGATGAGTTCATAATCTCCAATGGGCACTGCGGTAAAAGGCAGCGTGGGAAAGAGAAGCAGGTCCACCTGTTCACGGAACAGGGTGCGGAACTGTTCCCGCAGCCACCGGCGGTACCGCTGTGCGTGAACATAGGTGGTTCCGGAGATGAACTCTCCGGCCTGAAAGAGAACCCGTACGTCATCTCCGTAATCCAATGGGCATGTCCGCAGATTTTTCTGATGGAAAGAGGTGGCCTCCACATAGCAGACGGCGGACCATGCTTTGGGCATCAGCTCCAGGCGGTTCACGCGGCATTTCACGATTTCGGCTCCCAGGCTGCGGAAGGTCTCCAGCGCACGTTGTACTGCGGCAACAACAGCGGGCTGATCTTTCTGGAACAACACCTCTGGCAGAATGCCGATACGAAGGCCCTTCACACCGCGGTCAATGGTCCGGGAGAAATCGTCGCCGGGGCGCTTGGCGGTTGACGGATCACCGGGCTCCTCACCCGCCAGGACTCCCAGCATAAGGGCATTGTCACGGATGCTGCGGGTGATGGGGCCGCAGGCGTCCAAGCTCCAGGCCAGAGGAACGATACCGTTGAGGCTCACCCGGCCGATGGTGGGGCGCATCCCTACCAGGCCGCATACGCCGGAAGGCAGGCGGATGGAGCCTCCGGTGTCTGTACCAAGGGAGGCCAGGGAGGTTGCGTTGGCCACTGAGGCCGCAGAACCGCCGCTGGAGCCGCAGCAGAACCGCGCAGGGTCCCAGGGGTTGCGGGCCGCGCCGAACATAGGGGAGTCAGTGGTAGCGCCCTGGGCAAATTCATGCATGACGGTTTTCCCGATGATGACCGCTCCGGCGGCCTTCAGCCGCCGCACCACCACGGCGTCCTCGGTGGGATAATTGTCCCGATATACCTGACTACAGGCGGTGGTGCGCAGTCCTTTCACGTTGATGTTATCCTTCAGAGAGACCGGGATCCCATGGAGGGGGCCGAGAAAACGCCCGGCAGCCTGCATCTCTGTCAATGCGCGGGCGGAAGACCGCGCAGCATCGGCATAGACTTCAGCAAACGAACGAAATTTCGCTTCCGTCTCTTCAATGCGCGACAAATAAGCATCCACCAGTTCCAAGGGCGTGACCTCTTTTCCAGCGATCAGGGCCTGTGCCTGTACCAAGGAGAGTCGGAGCAGTTCCTGATGTGTCATGGCTTCTGTTCACCTCCCCTCTTCCATGGATACGATGGAAGCTGGAAAAACACCATTGTACTCCGGTTTCTCCATCTCTTCCCTTAGATCGTTGGCGTCGTTGAGCCATCCCTCTACCGTGGCACGGGTGGCCTCACGGGTGGCGTCGTCCAGCGGCAAGCCGATTCGTGCCGCGATTTGTTCCATCTCTGTGACAGAAAAGAAAACTCGATCCACAAAAACGCTCCTTTCTGCGGCGCTCCTTTTTCTCTGTGGGAGAGAAGAGCGCTATCAGTTCCGTTCAGCGGAACACGGGCAACTGCTCATGGAGGTTAAACGCCGTTTCAAAAGCGGCGCCGATGCGGTAAAGCGTTGCCTCGTCGAAAGGACGGCCCAGAAGCTGCATCCCAATCGGCAGGCCCTCATGATCCAATCCGCAGGGGATGTTCAGTGCGGGCAAACCCGTCAGACTGGCGATACAGGTAAAGAAAGCGTCCATATCACGGATACTTTTGCTGGCGCCGTAGAGCTCGCTGAGTTTGAGCGCGGTGCAGGGGATGGTGGGGAACAAAAAGGCGTCCACTTCGCGGAATTTGGCGCGAAACTCCTCTATGATGCATTGGCGCAAACGCATGGCCTGGAGGTAGAAGGTGGCGGGCAGAAATTCTCCGGCAGCCAGCAGGGTGCGGACATCGCCGCCGTAGTCCTCGGGCCGTGCCCGGATGTCTCTCTGGTGGTAGGCGCTTCCCTCCGCCGAGTTCAGGATGAGCCAGGCAGTCATCGCGTCGTCCAGGTAGTCGAATCGGCACGCTACGATCTCGGCACCCAGAGAGCGGAACACGTTGGCGGCCTCCTCCACTCCCGCATCCACGTCCGGCTGGCTCACCCTATGCATAAGCTGGGAAATCATGCCGATCCGCAGATGATTGACGCCCAGCTCCAGATCGGCGGTATAGTCGCAGGTGCACTTTTCCGAGCAGCCGGGGTCTTTGAAATCGTGGCCGGCGATGACACCCAACATCACAGCATTGTCCCGGACCGAGCGGGTCATGGGGCCGCAGGTGTCCATCGTCCAGCCGCAGGGAATGATTCCAGTGTTTGGGACACGTCCTATGGTAGGGCGCATTCCCACGATGCCGTTGACCGCTGCGGGAAGACGGACGGAGCCGCCGGTATCCGTACCTAGGGCGCCCAAAGCGGTGCCGCCGGCCACCGCCGCACCGGAACCCCCGCTGGAACCGGCACAGTATCGCTCCAGATCCCAGGGGTTGTGCGAGGCACCGAAATGGGGACTGTCTGTGGTCCCACCCCAGGCAAATTCATGCATGTTGGTATGGCCGATGATGACCGCGCCGGCAGATTTGAGCCGAGCCGCCACGGTAGCGTCACGGGAGGCGACGTGGTTGCTGCGGATCTTACTGGAGGCGGTGGAGCGGAAGCCTTTCAAATCGATGTTGTCTTTGAGCGCGATGGGAATTCCATGCAGGGGCCCCAGCGGAAGGCCGGCGGCCTGCAGCGCCGTGAGCCCCTCGGCCGCTTGGCGCGCAGCCTCCTCGTGGACGGTGACATAGGCGTTGTAGGCCGGCTCCTTTTCGTGCAGGCGCTCCAGATAGGCGTCCAACAGCTCCGAAGGCGTAACGGTGAGATGTTCGATCTCGTCCCGTGCCTGTACCAATGAGAGATGGAGCAGTTCCTGATGTTTCATGGACTTCACCTCACGGAGATGACAATCGCCGGAGCGACATCGTCAAATTTATGATCCGACATACGATCTATAAAAGGCAGCATTTGCTGATACCAGCTCTCCACCTTTGCACGGATGTCCTCCTCTGCCACCTGGCCTGTCGGGAGAAGAAGCTTTTCCCCCATGACGCTGAGATCTTCCGATGAGACTGTAACCGACAGTTCTTTCTGCATGACAGTCACTCCTTATAGATTGCTCCGCCGAGGGAGCGTCTAAGCAGGACGAAGTCAGAGCACCCGCATGCGAGGGCCCTGACTCGTCCTGGCCGGTCCGTGCAGCTCGCAGAAAAGCCGAGCCGCACGGGCCGGTGTATGGCTATTCTTTTTTTGCGGAATCGGCAGCCTGCTCTTTCTTGAACTTTGAAGCGTCACGGAGAACGGTAAACAACAAGTATGCCAAGGCGCAAAGCCCCCAAATGGGTACGCCCCACATCCAAATTTGGAAGATGATTAATGGCAGACGCATCACAATACCTCCTTATTATTGTCAGGTAAGTGCTTACCTAAGGGTTACACATGGAACTTCTCGCCCAGCAGCGCATAGTCGAAGGGGTCGTCCGGCTTGACAGCTGTAATGATGATTGGAAGGATAAAGGAAACCACGTAGGAATAAATATAGGGGGTGTTGGCGCCTACGCCTGTTCCGGCCAGTACCATAGCAGACAGGATCACATTGCCCACCATGGCGATAAACATGGTGAGGGTGAGTCCCTTTTTATTGACCTTTTTCCAGAAAGCCGCATAGATAAAGGGGATAAACAGCGGCGGGAGCACGCAGTTGATAAACATGTTGATGTACATAAGAGACATCTCGCGTGCAGTAGAAATGACCATGACAATACCCATAATGGCCATAGTCCAGCGTCCGATCTTGACATTCATCTTCTCATCGGCCTTTTTACCCTTGAGGATATAGGGCTCATAAAGGTCGACGACGACGTGGGTACCGATGGAGCAGATACAGCTGGACATGGTGGAGGTCAGCGCGAAGAGAATGACAATTGCGCCAACTACGGCACCGCCTTTTCCCAAGAGAGTCATAATGGTCAGAGGGATCACGTCGGTGCCCACCTCGCCCTGAACATTCATGGCAAGACCCAGCATACCGATGATGGCGGACATCAGAGGAATGGGGATCCAGGCGAGAGAGGTGCCCACGCAGGCCTTCAGGAAATCCTTCTCCGTGCGCACGGACCAGACGCGACCCCACACATTCTGCTCGATGACGCCGTAGCCGATATAGCCCAATGTGAAAGGAATGCCGTAGGCGATAGCGGCAGGCACATTAATAGGGTCTAGGACCAGCGGCATTGTGGTTGCTTCTTTGGCTAAGAGCAAGTTATAGAATGTTTCAGCTCCGCCGATATGCTGCAAGCCAAACAGGCAGATGAACGACATACCTACTACAATGACGGAAATTTGGAAGGAGTCCGTCAGTAGCACGCCCCACAGGCCATTGGCCACAGAAAACGCGATGGTGACCACACCGATGATGATGGCGCTGCTGCGGAAAGGCAGGCCCAGAAGAGAGCGGCAGACGATGCCCGCCCCCACGATCTGAAGCCAAATGGTAAAGGCTTGGAAAACGACGGACCCGACCGCGTTGATGAGACCCGCCCCCGGACCAATTCTACGGCGGATGAATTCGGGGAAGGTGAGGCCATAGGGCATAACTTTTCTGACCCGGTTGAGGATAGGGATGGCGATCAGGATACCGATGCCGCCGCCAATGGGATAATACCAGGAAGCGGCAAAGCCGTGGGTATAGGCGCCCTCACCGGCGGCCATGGTGGTGGTGGCCCAGGTCCAGGAGGCTACCAATGAGAGGCAGGCGACCTGCCAGGGCACACCGCGCCCCGCTGCAAAGTAAGAGGCGGTGCTGTCCGCCTTCTTCTGGGTCTTGTAGGCAAACAGAGCGATTACAAAGAATGCGATTGCCACAAAAGCGACGACTAACCAGCCTTCCAACGAGGTTACCGGGGTTACAATTTTACTGTCCAATGACATAAACCATTCTCCTCCCGTTCTTCAAATTTCTTGTTGTGCGGGGGAACCCGAGCTTGCAGTCTGACCGGCGGCAACAGCTCCTTTCCGGTGGATTTGGCGAGGTCCGGCTAACAGTCCTGAATGTTCTTGGGGAAAGGGACCTCAGGGAACCAGGGGTATGCGGGGGGCATATCTGTTACGGGGCTCATCTTGAATTCCGGCGGTCTCTTCTCCATAAAAGAGGCCGCGCCTTCCAGAGCGTCCGGAGCAGTTCCGATATAGTAGAAGCAGGAGGACTCGATCTTGTGAGCGGTCATCGGGTGCCGGGCGCCCGCCATCTGATACATCATCTGGCGGCAGAGAGCCACGGAAACAGGGGCGGTGTTGTCCCGAATGTCCCGGGCAACCTCCAGCGCCCGGGCATAGACGCGGCTGTGGGGGACCACCTCGCTGACCAAGCCGCTGTGCAGAGCCTCTTCCGCGCCGATGATGCGCCCCGTGGTAACCCACTCTACGGCCTTGGAGAGGCCCACAATGCGGGGCAGGAACCAACTGGAGCAGGCCTCGTTGACATAGCCGCGGCGCGCAAATACAAAGCCGAGCTTGGCGTCCTCGGAGAGAATGCGCATGTCCATGGGGAGGGTCATGGTGATCCCGATCCCCACGGCGGAGCCGTTTATGGCGGCAAGGACGGGTTTGCGCATGGCGTAAATGCGCAGGGCGTTGGTGCCGCCGGTGTCCCTGGTGTTGTGGAAACCTGCTTCCGAAAAATCGAAGGGCCTGTCAACGGTGAGATCAAAACCGGCGCAATAGGCGGGCCTTTTCCCACCCTCCGCGCCTGTGAAGATCACCACGCGCACGTCGTCATCACTGTCGGCGGCATCCAGGGCGAGGTTGATTTCCTGACACATTTGGCTATTGTAGGAATTCATGTGTTCGGGACGGTTCAGGGTGATGGTACAGATGCGCTCCCGCACCTCGTACAGGATGGTATCATAGGCCATGGGCGCAGCGCTCCTTCCTCAAACTAAAATGTTTCTTTTCTTCGCTTCAAAGGTGAGCTGATCCCGGAAATTGGGATGGGCAATGCCGATCAGGGCCCGGGTGCGTTGGCTGAGGCTTTGGCCTCGGAGTTTGGCAATGCCATATTCCGTGGCGATATAGTCCACATCATTTTTACTGGTGCTCACCACGGCGCCGGGCGATAACTGAGAGACGATGCGGCTCACCGTCCCATTCCGGGCGGTGGAGGGGAATACGATAAAGCTTTTTCCGCCCTTGGAGGAGATGGCGCCGCGAACGAAGTCGGATTGCCCGCCGGTGCCGGATACATGGGCGGGGCCCATGGATTCGGCACAGACCTGACCCCAAAAGTCTACTTCCAGAGCGGCATTGACCGAGACAAAATCAGGATGCCGGGCGATTATGGCGGGATCATTCACATAGCTGACCGGCAAGAGCTCCACAGCGGGGTTCTCATGGATGTAGGAGTATACCTTCTGCCCCAGACCAAAGGTAGCGACAGTCAGCCCGGTGTGGAGGGGCTTTTTTTCGTTGGTGACGGCGCCGCACCGGATCAGATCCACCATACCATCGGTCAGCAGTTCCGTATGCAGCCCAAGGTCATGCTTGCTCCGCAGTACCTCGGTGATCGCCTCCGGGATCGCGCCCACCCCAAGCTGAATGGTGGCTCCGTTGGGGATCTCTTCCGCTACCAGACCGCCGATGGTGGCGCTGAGCGCATTGTGTGAAACGGGAGGGAGGGTAGGAAGCGGGGCGGCCTCCTCCCACAATCCGTCGACTTGGGAGATGTGGACCAGTGGACCACGCAGCGCGCGGGGGACGTTGTGGTTGACCTGCAAAAACACGCGGTCGCTCTTTTTCAGAAGGGACTCGGTACAGGAGCCCACAGGCCCAAAACTGAAATATCCCTGTTCATCCATGGGAGAGACGACGGCAAAGAAGGCATCCACCCGTGTATATTGGGTGAGCAATGCGGGGACATCCCGGTAGTAGCAGGGGAGGTATTCACCGAATCCAGCATTGACGGCGCCCCGAGCGCCGGCGCCGGAGAACCAGGAGAATCCCTTCAGTTGCGCCCCCATATTCTCCTGATAAAAGGGCAGGGGGGACATATCCATGATGGTATAGACCCGCAGATCCTCTATTTGTCCCCGGCGGACCCGCTCCGCCAGATCCCAATATAAACCATATGGGACGGAGGAGGCGATATCGGAGCAGCAGGACCAGCCGGAGCGGATGCGGGAGGCGATGCGCGCCCTGGAAGAAAGCTTGCGGCGGTATGTGTCTTGATGTGTGTTCACTTGCGCCGGTCCCCCCATGCTCATTTGAGAAGCTGACCCGAGATCACCACGCGCTGGATCTGGTTGGTCCCCTCCACGATTTGAAAAATTTTGGCATCACGCATCAGCTTTTCCACCGGGTACTCCCGCATGTAGCCATAGCCGCCCAGAATCTGAACCGCATCCAAGGCCACCTGCATGGCGGCGTCGGTGGCGCAGCATTTGGCAATAGAGCCATTCATGGTGACGGGAAGATGCTGATCGATGAGCTCCGCGGCGTGATAAACCAGACAGCGGGCCGATTCCAGCCGCATCTCCATGTCCGCCAGCATAAAGCGGATGGCCTGGTTGTTGCAGATGGGCTGCCCAAACTGGCTGCGGACTTTGGAGTAGGCAATGGCCTCCTCCAGCGCCCGCTGACCGACGCCAAGGGCCACCGCGCCGATATACGGCCGCCCGTGATCAAGGGCCGCCATGGCCTGCTTGAAGCCGTCCCCCTCCCGACCTACTCGACAGGAGGCGGGAACGACCACATCCTCAAACACCAGCTCTACCGTGTTGGAGGTTCGGAAGCCACACTTGTCTTCTTCCTTGCCCACGGTGAGGCCGGGAGTGTCACGTGTGACAAGGAAACCGCTGAGCCCTTTGTTGCCCTTGCTTCTGTCAGTAGAGGCGATAACGAAGTATAGTTCGGCGTATCCGCCGTTGGTGATAAAGCATTTGGTGCCGTTGAGCACATAGCTGTCGCCCTGTCGGACAGCGGTCATGCGGCTGGCACCGGAGTCCGAACCGGAGCCGGGCTCGGTGAGGCAGAAGGAGCCCAGTCCCCCCTTACGGAAGAGGATATCTGCGCAAAGCTGTTTTTGTTCCTCAGTACCGTACTTCATAACGGGGACCGCCGCCGTGCCGGTCACACTGAAGGCACAGGTGACGCCGGCATCCGATTTGGCAAGCTCTTCAAAGACCATACAGGCCGTCTTGGTGCCCAGACCTGCGCCGCCGTATTCCTCCGGCTGGTCCAGACACTGCAGTCCCATCTCCAGGCCGGCCCGAATCACGTTCAGGGGGCATTCCCCCCTTTTATCCCAATCGGCCGCATGGGGACGAATCTCACTCTCGCCAAACTTTCGGACCAGATCGATGAGCTCACGCTGCTCCTCGGTATGCACGTGGAAAGCCATTTCTGATTCCCCCTGTTTATAGAAAATGCTCGGCACTTTTCAGGATGTAACTGCCGGCGATCAGGCGCTGAATGTCAGCAGAACCCTCAATATTGGGCGCAATGACGGCGTCGCGCAGAAAGCGCTCCACCTGATACTCTGCCGTGACACCATAGGAGGCGTGCATGTTGAGGGCCATCGTACAGGTCTCCACCGCCAGATCGGCAATGTAGCCCTTGACCAGCGCGGCGCTGGCCTGCACCCGGCGGATATCGTTGGTGATGGTGTCGGCATCCTCCGCCGCCTTATAGAGCATCAGCCTGGAGCTGAGGGTGTTGGCTGCCACCCGGGCAGCCTTGTCCTGCATGGAGGGAAATTTGGAGATGGGGGAGCCTCGGTGGAGCTTTTCCTTGGCATATTTCACCGCCAGGTCATAGGCGCCGTCCATAATGCCGGTAAACACGGCGGAGAAGGCCAGCTTACCGTAAGTAGTGGTGCCGATCAGCAGGTCAAAGCCCTTGCCATATCCCCCCAGAATGTCTGCTTTAGTGACTTCTACATCGTCCAAGAAGACATCATAGACATGGCTTCCATGAAGTCCAATTTTGTCCCAGGGCTTGGAGAGGGAATACCCCTTGCAGAATTTTTCGACGATATAGGCCGTACAGGTGTCGGCGCCCTCGTCACGGGCCACGACGACGATAGGCCCCTTGTAGGCGGCGTTGGAGATAAAACGCTTGGTCCCGCTGATGAGATATTTTCCGTTCCCCCCTTTGGCAACTGTGGTGAGCTGCTTGGGGTCGGAGCCGGTACCCGGCTCTGTAAAGGCCAGGGAGCCACGGTAAGCGCCTTGGATACCGGGGACCAGATATTTCTGCTTCTGCGCCTCGGTGCCGAAAAGGTGGATGGCGTCCAGGGGTAGCAGACACACGGTAAGCAGCGTCGCGGCGCTGGGAGACACGCGGGCAATTTCCTCGAGGACCATGGACAAGGTAAGATATCCGGCGCCCAGACCGCCATAGCTTTCGGGATAGCTCAGGGAGAGAAACCCCATATCCGCCATGATGTGGAACAGGTCCTCTGGAAACTGCTCTGCAGTCTCGATCTCCTCTACCCGCGGCTTGAGATAGTTTTGGGCGAAGTCTACGGCGGAAGAACGTATGGTCTCCTGAAGTTCATTGCGTATAAATTCCATGAGATCCCTTCTTTCTGAAAGATTTTTATTACATTTTTATTAAATAATGGAATTTAAGAGTGATAATGAACCATCTACAGCGCCATTTCTCTAAAAAATGGGCCATTCTGTGTTATAACCGTCCTTCCAAGGCAAACAGGGCTGCACCTACGGCACCGGTGAACTGGGGGAGAGACGGGAGCAGGAGCCCGCACTTCAGATTGCGCTCCAATGCCCGGACCAAGCCGGTATTCAGGGCGCCGCCCCCGGTGAGTGCCACCTCTGGAAGAATACCCATTCGGAGGGTCAACCCCGTGATTTTGCGGGCTACGGAATCATGAATGCCCGCCACTAGGTTGGCAATGTCCACGCCGGCCGAGAGCTTAGAAATCACCTCGGACTCGGCAAATACCGTGCAGGTATTGCTGATAGTCTCCACCCCAGTGGCACGGGCGTCATACTCGCCCAATTCTGCTACCTCCAGGCCCATGACACGGCTCATGACCTCCAGGAAACGCCCGGTCCCGGCGGCGCATTTATCATTCATCACGAACTGTTGCACGCTGCCCCGGTCATTGATCTGTATGGCCTTCAGATCCTGTCCTCCCACATCAATAATCGTGCGCGCCTGCGGGAGAAAGTGGTGGAGCCCCTTGGCATGGCAGGAGATTTCACTGACCTGTGCGTCGGCTCCGCGAAAAATAAGCCGGCCATATCCTGTGGCGATGGTTCGCACACAGTCAGATGGGGACAGCCTGGAATTCCGATAAAAGGTCTCCAGCGCCAATTGGTCGGCCTGGGTGCCGGTCCCAAAGGGGACCACTGTGGTTCCCAGCAGGGCCCGCTCTCCGGAGAGTGCTGCCAGTTTGGTAGCGGTAGAGCCAATATCGATTCCTATATAGTGCGCTTCCATGCAGCCGCCTCCCCGCCCGTCTAGCAAGTGTGCGTAAGCTGTTCGGCAAAAGCCTGTAGCCTTGTGCGCAGAGGCTCGGCCGATTGCATCGTCTGTTCCAGCTCCAGGTGGAGAAAGGGAAGATCCGCCTCTTGGGCGGCGCACCGCACCCAAGGGAGATCATACTCGTCGGTATCGCAGAATTTCATCAGTGCGAACAGCACGGCGTCAGCGCCGGCTTCTTTGGCCGCACGGGCCACCCGTTCACCCCTGGTTTTTCGGGGGTCATAGAGAAATGCCTCACCTTCATAGGTCTGAACCTGGCGCGCCAGACGCTCCAACTGCGAAAGGGCTTCGGGTACCAGGTGATTGAACTGACGGCTCTCATGGGCGAGTTCATCCCCTACGATGGTGTATCCCAATTCGTCCATTACATCCAGGATATGGGACGGTTCCAGCATGACGCCGGAGACATAGACTTTGATACCCTCAAAGCTTGGGGCGGTGCTGGCGCGGAGCATCCCGTTGAGCTCCCGCATCAGACGGGTGTGCTCCTCCTTCCGCATAAAGTAGCGGGCCTTGATCACGGTGTGCCGTTCCCGGCAGGTGAGCAATCCGGGCTTCTCCGCCAACAGACGCGCAAACGCAATCATTTCTTTTCGGTTTTCATTGTAGATTTCAATACTTTGACACAGAGCCTCCTCGGTGATCTGTCTTCCCGTGAGTGTTTCCAGTTGAGCACGTACACCCTCCAGTTCACGGATAAAGTACGTTACAGCCCCCTCCAACCGGTGGTTTTGCGGGTGCTTGACAAAGATCGGCTTCACGCTGGGGCAGGTGAGGGGGAAACTCTGCGTGACGCATTTGAGAGTATCGCACAGGCAGGAGATCAGTACTCCGTCTAAACCGTCATACGCGCCGGCAATGGCCAGCTCTGTAATGGACTGTACCACAGAGCAGGCGTAGGGGGGATAATACTCCGCCGCACGGACGATGGGGAGGCGCTCGGCGCCCCAAATACCCACGGGAAAGGCACCTGATGCATGGACAAGTTCCTCGGGAATCAGGATGGGAAGGCAGCCTATGACTTTGTGACCACGGGCTTTTTCATCCAGAACCCGTTCCCGGATATGGGTCACCGCGTACTCCATTTCGCGGAGGATTTCTACTTTAGACACAGACACTCAGGGCCCCCCTCTCTCGGCTTTGGCCGCTTCCATGTTTTCACGCAGGGCTTGCACTCGAGTCTCAAACTGGGCGGGGGAAAATGTTGTGGGATCGGTCTGATCACCGTCAAAGGTGGCGAAGGGCTTGTGGTTGCGCTCGTATATCCCCCGGCGCAGGCCGGCCTGGAGAAAAGTAAGGATCTTACAGCTTCGATTCACGTGGTAGAGCGCGCCGTCGCACCGGGTCTCCTCCATGATCCGAGCCCGGATATCTGTCTGCCGAGTCAGACTGCCGATGGGGGGGCGGGCAGCATAAGCCCGGGCGAGGGAGCGCACATCATCCTGATCATAGTCCACACACCATTCCACCGGATACATGCCGCCTACAACGATCATGTCGTTTGCCTTGAGGCACTTGTAGTTCTGCGCCAGATGAGGCCAACAGGCGATACCTTCCCACATGATGCGGTGTTTCTGCTCACCCTTGAACTGGCTTTTGTGCTCCCGGAGGTATTCCTCCATTTCCTCTGAAAGCCTGTCGTAAAAGTCCGCTGTGGAGGATTTGCCCCGGGCCACTACGGCCAAAAACATATAGTTGAAGAGATTAAAGCCGTCCAGAGGGCTGGGGCTGTGCTGGACGTAATCCGTGGCCCTCTTCCAGGATTTTGCGACCCGGCGTGAGATGGCGAGAACCTGGCGGAACTTTTTGTAGTTGAATGGCCTTCCGCAGAGAAGTTCCAACTGGCGAATGAGCTCTTGAAACTGGGATACGATATAGTCCACATCGTTTTCCGTCGGACCGTATTCCGTCTGGTAAGGCGTATCGATGAGGATATAGGGCACATCCAGCCGCTTTGCCGTACACTCAAACCACTTGACGCACAGGCCGCAGATGTTGGTACAGTTGCAGATCATATCCGGACGTGGAAGGTTCAGAATGTCGCTGTCGAAGGACTCGATGTAGCCCAGCCCGATACGGGTATAGGAGCACAGGTCGCTGGAATAACCAAGCGCCTCACATTTTTCCAGATAGGGCATGACACCTTTTTTTGCCCCCAGCGTGGCGGCCAGATTTTCAGGATAGGCCACTTGGATGTCCATGGCCTCAAAAAATTCCTGGGGGAACAGGCCGTTGGTCCACACCACTTTCTGGCCTCGCTCGTGGGCATGGTTTAAATCGTCGTAATACTGCGCGGTTAATTGTTTGAGCAATGTTTTGGTATCAGTTGTGCATGGGTCCATGCTCTTCCCTCGCTTTCTGCCGCCCGGGACTGCTTCGTGGTGAGCCGGAGAAAAGGAAAGGAGGGGCTCTGTGATAGCGGGACCCGCCGAGACCGGGTCAGCCCAGTACCTGGAGGCGCCTCATCCACTTGTACAGCGTTTTGCGGGATACGCCCAGATATTCCGCCGCCCTGGATTTATTCCCCCTGCACTCTTTCAGTGCGTGCAGGATGGCGTCCCGGGTGAGGGAGGAGGTGTCGTCGGGCTGTGGTGAGGCCGCTTTCGGCTCCGCATCTTCCTCCAATTCGGAAGCGGGATGTTGGACCGCGCCGATCACATTCAAATAATCCGTAATGTGATTGACTGTAATGACCGAAGGCGAATAGATCTGGACGATTCCCTCCATCAGGTTCTGCAACTCGCGTACATTTCCTTTCCATGGGAGCTGGCTCAAGTAAATCACTGCATCGTCAGCGATTTGCGGAGGGGTGATGTGGATTCGCCTGGCGACCCGGCTGATAAAGTGATTGGCCAAGAGTACCACATCTTCCCGCCGTTTGCGCAGGGGCGGAATATTCAGTACAAAGGCCGACAGTCGAAAGTAGAGATCGCCCCGGAAGCTCTTTTGGGAGACCATCTCCAAAATGTCGGCGTTGGTGGCTGCGATGATGCGGACATCCACGGAGGTCTCCTTGGAGGCCCCCAATTTCATAAAGCGCTTTGTCTCCAGCACCCGCAGCAAAATAGCCTGTAGGTCCAGAGGCAGTGTGCCGATTTCATCTAAAAACAGGGTGCCGGTGTTGGCCAGCTCCAGTTTACCGGTATTCCCGTTTTTCTTGGAGCCGGTAAACGCCCCCTGTTCGTATCCAAAGAGCTCGCTCACCATCAAATCCCGCGGGAAAGTGGCGCAGTTCACCGCGATAAAGGGACGGTCCCTGCGGGAACTGGCATTGTGGATCGCCTGGGCAAAGATGTCCTTGCCCACTCCGCTCTCCCCCATGATGAGGACATTATTGTCGAACTCGGCATATTTCCGGGCATATCGGATAGATTGCTTGATTTCGCGGCTCTGCCCAATGATGTTCCCGAAAGTCATAATGGCGTTGTTGCCGATTTGCCGGGAGACAAAGGAACTGACCTGCTCCTTGTTGGAAATAAAAAAGCGCATTCCCTCGTATCCCACGCTGACCTGTCGGTAGGGCATGGTAGAGACGATATACTGTCGTGTGACACCCTGGATACTCAGAGAGATGCTGGCGTTATGTAAATATTCGTTGCTGCTCAGCACCTGCCAAAATTCCCGGTTGGCAGGCAGCGGGTCAAAGACAGTGCTCAGACTTTTGAAGCACAGGTCGCTGAAAGGGATTCCGAGCACATTGAAAATATTGGAGTTGTGATACAGACAATAGGGCCTGCGCGTCCGCTCGTCGATATCCACACAGATGTATCCCATGGTCTCGCTCATATAAAAATTGTAAAAGGTATTCACCATGTCCAAATGGAGACAAACCTCTTTGCACATGGTAATGACTGTGGCCAGGTAATCTTCGAAGCGGTCCGTCCGCGGTGTAATGATGCCAATGCCCCCCAGAAGCTCCAGCTCGCCAAAGCGCTCCCTGGAATTGTCCTCCAGAACACAGGGGGCGAAATACATCGTCATATCAATGAATTTGGACAGATAGTGCTCGCTTCCAGTGGTGCGAAACGGTCTCTTATATTTGATGCCCAGGGAAAAGGCTGTGGTTCCCGCGTGTTCCTCCGCCAGGCTGCACCGCTCTCGAATCCCGCGCTCCTCCAGCCAGCCCCGGATCTCCTCCCCGCAGTACAGCTTCAGAATAAAGCCGTGCCCATCTACCATCACATAGGCAAGTGGGCGGACGGACCAGTGGTAGATGCTGTTGATGAGACGGTTGGAATAAGCGTAGAGCTTTTTGGTATTCTCTTTGATGGAGAAGAACTCCTGTTCCCCACAGAGATAAGGGGCCGAAATATCTGGAACCATGGCCTGCTTCTTGCAGTCGCCCCAGGAGTCCCTCAGCGCCGGATTCTGGAATAGCTGCCAGCCCCCTTCGTGATTGCGGCGGTGATTCTCCATCGTAATGCGGTCCGTCATTGTGGTCTTCGTACCCGCCTGAATTGGAGCGGGCACGCCCCTCCCTTCTGCATGTAAGTCGCAGTAAGCATATCACAGAAGGTGCGCTGTCTCAACTTGGCCTTTTTTGGAAATGGAGAGGATTATTCCTTGGCATAGACGCCGACGACCTTGCGCGCGAGCAGCGCGTCGATTTCTTCACGGCTGTACCCATACTCCAGCAGGATCTCCACAGTATGCTCACCGACGAGAGGGGAAAGACGATGCTCGGGATCCTCCACCGTTCCGAATTTAATGGGGGTGGCCGGTCCGATGCAGGTGCTCCCGTCCCGCATGGTGTATGGATAGACATAGTGGTTCTCCAGCGCCTGCGCGTCGTGGATGATGTCTTTGATCTTGTCAATATAGGAGTGGGCCACATCCGCCTCCGTCAGGCGGCGGTGCATTTCCTGGTGATCGTACCGCTGGAACCCCTCCTCAATGACACGGATCAATTCCGGGGTGACCGGCTTGCATGCCGCCAGATCACTGTATAGGGGGTGGTCCACCAGGTCCTCCCGGTCGATGGCACGCATCACGGCGTTATAATAACGCTCATGGTCGATTACACACATATAGATCCACACGCCGTCGGCACAGCGGTAGGAGTTGACCAGCGGGGAAACTGCATTTTTCCGGGTCTTTGGGTACTCGTCGCCGTATTGGGTCGACTGTACCCCTACGCCCAAGGCCCAGATAGCATTGCTGTACAGTGAGACCATTACTTTTTCGCCCCTGCCGGTCCTGGCCTGCTGATAGAGCGCCGCACCGACGCCGGCGCAAACGGTCTCGGAGGTGAGCATGTCTCCGAATGCGATGAGCGGCGGGATGGGCGCGGTGTCTTTTTCCGGCAAATCTCCCATGGCGCCGCTCCTGGCCCAGAAAGCCACGGTGTCGAATCCGGGATCATTGGCCTGGGGGCCTTCCGTCCCGAATCCAGTGACCTGGCACCAGATGATGTGGGGGTGCCGCGCGGAAACGGATTCGTAGTCCAGTCCCAGCTTTTCCAGTGCTCTGGTGCGGAAATTGGTGAGAAATACATTGGACTCCGAAAGCAGCCTTTCCAGAATCGCCTTGCCCTCGCTCTGCTTCAGGTCCAGGGCAAGGCTCCTCTTGTTTGCATTGAACACTTCGTTGTGGGGGTTATTGGAGTCATCAATGGGCATCCCCATCATCCGGCCCGCGGGGCGGTTATTGTCTCCCTTCAGCGGCTCCACCTTAATGACGTCGGCACCCCACTCTCCCATCATGCGGGCGGCCGCCGGACCGGCCACATACATGGAGAGATCGACGATTTTTACACCCAGCAAAGGCTTGTGCATCATAAAACCCGCGCCTCCTCTCATCTTCAGGACTTATTTTCTCCTGTGGCCACAGGCCCCTTGCAGCTTATCTGCCGCGGAAAACGGGCGGACGTTTTTCCGAAAAGGCCAGCATCCCCTCCCGAAAGTCCGCTGTGTCGAACAGCATGGCATCATTTCTGGCCTCGATCTCCAGGGCGGTGTACAGATCATGATTTCTGCCCTGGTCTACGGCCGCCTTGGCCATGTGGAGCGCAAGGCTGCTCCGCTCCTTGATGACATTGGCCATGGAGACGGCCTCCTCCAGCTCCCGGCCATCCGGAACCACCTGATTTATGATGCCCAGGCGCTCCGCCTCAACAGCGGGAAGAAGTTTTCCCGTAAAGAGAAGTTCCTTGGTTTTTGCCGTGCCGATAAGCCGCGGCAGACGCTGAGTCCCGCCGATGCAGGGCAGCGCACCCAGTTTCAGTTCGGGAAGCCCTAGTCTGGCGCTCTCAGCGGCAATACGGATATCACAGACTAGCGCAAGCTCCAGCCCTCCTCCGCAGGCAGCGCCGTGGATCGCCGCGATGACGGGTTTTTTGATCGACTCGATGCGGTTGAAGACTCTCTGTAGGCCCAGAATATATTGATAGGCGCCCATAGAGGTTCTCTTTTTCAGAAGATCTCCATCGGTGATATTGTCACCGGCACAAAAGCCCCGCCCAGCGCCGTGGAAGATCAGGACCTGTATACCATCATCCTGGTCGGCTAGCTCCGCAACCTCATAGAGCTCCTCATAGGCCTTGGCGTTCAAGGCGTTCAAAACGTTCGGCTGATTGAGTGTGATGATACCGAGTCCCGCTTCCTTTTTATAGACGAGTGTTTCGTACATCCTTTTCCTCTCCTCTCTTTCATCGCGGAGAATTGACTCTGGCTGTCTCTGTATACAAGCAAATCGAGTGCCAAGTTTTATATGCGTGAATAGGATGCAAAAAGGTGGATAAAGCAGCCCAAACAGGCAGAAATTATAAACTTGTGAGGAGTAATCAGAAAATGGTGTTACCCAATGTCACCTCGTAAGGGTGACAAAATTGTGGATACGGTATCCAAAGTGTTACCTGTCTGGGGTAACGCGGATATGGACTTTGTCATATTGGGCTGTCCTCATTATCCCATCGATCAGGTGGAATACGCGGCCTGCCCGGTGGGGGAAAAAGGTCCGGGATGGGATACCGTCCTGGGCCCTTGTGCCGCAGTCCATCAAGGACCTGGCTGTGCGCTACGGCTATACGGGCATCATCGAACAGAACGGCGGTCTGGTTGTCGCGGGGCTGCAAAGATCGACCTGGGCTGCGTGGTGCCCCACTGCCCCGGCGTCACTGATCTCGGCCAGGATCCCACTGAGGGCATCCACACCGGAGACTGGGGTCCGGGTGGACGGAGACAGGGGCGCCGTGGAGATTCTGCGCTGGAAGGGCGAGGAGGCGCGCGTCGGCGCAGAAACGTGACGCGGCATCCCAAGCGGGGTTGACAGCAGAAGGAAGCAGGCGCGGCTTTTGCTCCGGAAGGGAGCGGGGGCCGCGCCTGTTTTGTGTGCCAAAGGGCGGTTGACCGGGCCGGCGATCTATGTTATATATATTATATATGTTATATCGTGGAGGAGAGGTGGTCGCCTTGGCGCGCGGAAAATCCGGACGGATCGTACTGGAGATCGACCCTGCACTGAAGCGGCAGCTGTATTTGAAGTTGGGGCAGGACGACGTGACGCTGAAAGAATGGTTCCTTCGGACCGCGGAGCGGTATATCCGCGGCCGGGACCCGCTGGAGCAGAGCAGCCCGACAGAAAAGGAGCCGTTTGACGCGCATGGGGATTGACTTTCTGGGGAACAAGGAGCAGCTTCTGCCCTTTCTCTACACGCATATCAGCGAGGAGACCGCCGGACTTCCGGGGCCGGTGGGGTTGGTGGACCTGTTTTGCGGGGCGGGGGCGGTCAGCCGATGCTTCAAGTCCCACGGCTGTCGGGTGACGGCCAACGATTTTCTCACCTGCTGCGCCGTGATGACAAAGGCGATCCTGCTCAACGACGGGGCGCCGGAATTCCGGGGGTTGAGGGAGGCGGCGCCGGAAATTTTTGCAGGCGAGAGCACCCGCTCGCCCTATGAGCGGGTGCTGGCCTACCTCAACCGCCTGGAGGGGCGGGAGGGGTTCATTTACGGGAACTATTCACCGGCCTCCCTGGAGCAGTGCGAGTATGAGAGGATGTACTTTACCCGGGAAAACGCGCGGAAGATCGACGACGTCCGGGAGACCATCGCGGAGTGGTCCGGACTTCTGGAGGAGCGGGAAGAGGCGCTTCTCATCGCCGACCTGCTCTTTGCAGTGAGCGCGGTGAGCAATATTGCGGGGACCTATGGGTGCTATATCAAGTTCTGGAAGCCGAAGGCCCGGCAGCCGCTCTGGCTCACACCCCGCCGCTTCACGGCGGGAGGCGGGGGCCATACCGTCTGGAACTGTGACGCCAACGAGCTGGTCGGGCGGGTGGAGGCCCCCATCATCTACGCCGATCCGCCGTATACCAAGCGGCAGTACAGCGCGTATTATCACATCCTGGAGACCATCGCGCGGAACGACCGGCCGGAGATCGGCGGTAAGACCGGATTGCGGAACTGGAAGGAACACTCCTCCCGCTACTGTTACCGGCGCTCCGCGGGCAAGGCCCTGGAGGAGCTGTTGGAGCGGGCCCGCTGCCAATACTTTTTTCTGAGCTACAACAGCGACGGACAGATCCCTCACGAGGAGATCCGCTCGATCCTGGCCCGGTTTGGTGAGACGAGGTATTGGGAGGTCCCGTACAAACGCTATAAGAGCAATTCCGCAGTGTCAAGAAAACCGCCGCTGACAGAGCGGCTTTATCTGGCAGATCTGCGGGAGCGGCGGGCGGCGCTGACAAGGGACGGGGGAGCACATTGATATGGAGAGAGTAAGCAGGAACGACAGGGAGCGGATCAGCGCGCTCTGCGACGATTGGAAGCGCGCCCTTGCCCGGCTCTTCCAGGAGCGGTTTTCGAACCTGGAGGGCAAGGCGGCAGACCGGGCCTTCGACCGGGCGCTGACGCGGCTGTTTGAAACGCTGCTGTGCAAGTGCTGGTGGGGCGCGGCCCGGACAGGGACAGGGGCCCCGTTCTCCCTGCGGGAGCAATTCCCCGCCTTTTGGGAAGCGATGCGGGCGAGCGGCTGTTTTCGGAAGCTGTTCACACTGGCGTGGGGGGTGGGGCCGGACGCCGGCCTGGATATGGCCGTGCTGGACATGGTGCAGGAACAGATCACAGAGCATGAAGGCCTGCGCTGGATGGATATCCGGCATGCGGGGGCCCTCTTCGAGGAGCTGATGGACAAGCACCTCCTGCTGGAGGGTGGGAAGGCCGACGTGGTCAACAGCATGAACAAAAAGACCGACGGAGTGTATTTCACGGACCGGTCCATCGTCGCCTTTCTGGTCTCCGCGGCGCTGGAGGGCTATCAGGACCGGAGCGCGGAGGCGCTTTTCGGCCTGAGGATCATTGATCCCGCCATGGGGGCGGGTTTTTTCCTGACCGAAATGGTGGATCAGCTCTCCGGGCTCATCGCCGCAAAAAGCGAGCTCGCCCCTGAGGAGATCAGGCGGCGGGTTCTGCACGGATGTATCTACGGGATCGACAAAAACCCGGTGGCGGTGGATATCGCCATGTTTACCCTTTGGCTCACCGAGCTCCAGGGGGACGAGGCGTTTCCGGAGCTGCGGAGCCGCCTTCTGGCCGCCGACAGCCTGCTGCTGGTCCCGCCGGGCCGGGAGACGGAGGAAAACCGGGATCTTATGGGTTGGAGTCAGCTCTTTCCGGAGGTGTTCGGGGGTACCGGGCCGGAACAGGGCTTTGATATTGTGATCGGAAATCCGCCCTGGGGCAAGATCAAGACCAATGTCAACAGTTTTCTCCTGAACGATGCGGGGACATTGGCCGCCCTGCCGCAGGGCCAGGCCAAGAGAACGTATATCGAGAAGGACCAGCGCCTTCAGGCAAACTGGCGGCAGTACTATCTGGACACCAGCGGCTATCTCCGGCAGCTCAAGGGCCGCGGGCTCTATGTCCACCAGCGCTGCGAGATCAACGGGAAGACGGTGGGCGGGGACGACGACTTCTACAAATTTTTTGTGGAGCTGGCCTTCCAGATCACCAAGAGAGATGGGGTGGTAGGGCTGGTGGTGCCCGCGGCCTTTTATCTGTCCGAGAGCGCCAGCGGCCTGCGGCACCTGTATCTGGAACACGGCTGTTTTTCCCGGCTGACCGGTATGATCAACAGCCGGAAGTTGTTTCCCATCCATCCCTCCTTTAAATTTGTCGCCTTTTTGTATCGCAAAGGGGCGGTGGGAGACGCGGTATGCGGTGCACGCTTCGACGTCAAAGATCCGGAGGAGCTCCGGACCGACAGACAGGACGGGGTCTCCTATTCCATGCCTTTTCTCCGGCGCTACAGCGGTGACTTTCTGACCATACCCGAGTGCAAGTCTCCCGCGGAGGCGGCTCTGATGGAGCGCCTGTGCGGCGTGTTCCCGCGCCTGGGGGAGCGGGTGGAGGATGGCTGGAACGTTTCATTCCTCCGGGAGGTGGATATGACCGGGGACAAGGAGCAGTTTCTGCCCCGGGAGGCATTCCTGCGCAAGCGCGGCGCGCAGAGAGCGCAGTATGTCCCGGTATTTGAGGGGCGGATGGTACACCAGTATGACTGCTCCCGCAAGCGGTATCGGTCCGGTAGCGGACGGACGGCCAAATGGGAGCGCAATCCCCGACCGGGGGCGCCGGTCACGCCGCAGTTTTATATGAAGGAGAGCCAGGTCCCGGTGGATCTCTCCCATTTCCGCGCCTGCTTCTGCGATGTGACGGGGCAGCACAATGTGCGCACCGTCCTGGCCGCCCTGATCCCGCCCCACTGCGTCTGCGGCAACAAAGTGCCGGTATGCCGGTTTGATCGGGAGGACATCCGGCTGCCGCTGCTCTGGGTCGCCCTAGCGAATTCCTTTGTGGTGGACTGGCTGATTCGGAAGCGGATGACCACTACGCTGAATTTTTTCCACTGGGCCAACGTGCCGTTCCCGCGCCTCTCCCCTGACGGGGAGGCAGCCAGAGAGCTGATTCGGGATGCTGCCCGCCTTCTATTGCAAAATGCCGGAATGGAGGCCCTGCCCGGCCTGCTGCCCGGCGTTTGCCCGGCGGGCGGTCCGGCGGAGCCGGGGAGACCCCTGCCGCCCGAGGCGCAGGAGGAGCTGCGGCTGCGGATCGACTGTAGGGCTGCGGAGCTCTTCGGTTTGAGCCCCGAAGAGCTGGCCCTGATCCTATACGCCTTTCCCTCCCTGGACAATCCCCGGAGGGGCCTGCCCGGCGACCGGAAATATGGCGGGGTGAGCACGGGCTGCTATGTGACCCGGGACAAGCTGCTGCTGGCTTATCTGGAGCGGCGCGCACCGGACGACACCAGAGATGTGGTGGAGCTGTATCGGAGAGCGGGAGTATCCATAGAGGACTGTACGGGGCCTGTCCGGGACCTGCGGGAACGGGCGGACCGATATGAGGAACTGGGAACGGTGGCCTATGAGACATAGACCATGCCCATCCCGCCCGTGCGGCTGCGGGCAGCAAAAAAGAGAGCGGCGGTCCCGGACGGACCGCCGCTTTTATCTGCCCCCAGAGCCGGCCTGAGGAGCAGCGCGCTGTATGTGATTCGGGACGTGCCGCTGCGGCCCGGACCTAGAAAAGAAAGGCCAGCAACTGTGCTTCCAGCGCGTTCTGGGCGGCAAGAAGGGCGGACTTTGTACTCAGATCGGAGATGTCCCAGCGCAGCAGTCCCGTCCGCCAGATGGTTTCCCCGGACGCCGTGGTCCAGGTCAGAAGAGGCGGCTCTCCGCCAAGGTCCCCCTCGCTGGGGACGACCAGCAGAGCCTGGGCGCAACCGTGGGCAATGAGAGAGGCAAGCATCTGGTAGTAGTCCCCGGATCGGGGCTGACGCAGAGGGCCATGTCCGGCGAGATCACACTTGTACTTGGCGTCGATCAGGGCTGTGACCATCCCCTGGATCGTAAGCGTGTTGTCCGGGCGGGTAAACAGCACGGAGCCGGCGCCCTCCGGATGGCCGAGCGCCGCGGTGCGCTGGGCCGTGACGGACCAGTCTGTGTGCCGCCGGGCAATGCGCTGGAGCATCCGCTCCAGAAATTTCTCATAGGTCCGCTCTGTGTTGAAAAGAAAGCCGTAGCCGGAGGAGCCCTGATCTTGGAGGACTGCGGAGGCCCCGCCTGCGATGAGGTTGCCGATTTCAAGGGCGGCCCGGTAGCGGCTGTACTGGGCCGGAAGCGCGGCGTGGACCGGGAGCCTGTAATGGTGCTCCGGCTTGGGCAGAAGGGAAACGACCCGCTCCAGCCGGCGGCGCAGGACCTGGCTGCGGACATGGCGGGCCAGCCAGGCGGTGCTCCAAAAGAGCAGATATTGAAAGGCGTTGTCCGGAGAAAAAACGTCGTGCTCGGAGACGACCTCGCCCGGATGCGTGAGCAGCATGCGCATCTGTTCCGGCAGAAGGAGGCGGCCCCTCAGATAGCGCCCCTGAGAAACGGCGGCGCGATAGGCGCAGATGGGCCCCTTTTGCAGTGCCGGCTCTACGGACTCCAGAAAGGCTAGGGCGATGTGGTCGCAGAAGCTCAGCGCGCCACGCCCCATGTGCCGGCTCCGCTCAAAGCTGATGTGCCCGTACTCGGCGATGCTGAGCATATGGAAAAAGCCGTTCTGCCAGGAGGCCGACTGCCGGAAGGAAAATTTGGGGATAATCTCAAACTCATAGCCCACGAGGTTCAGGATACCGGCCACACCGGCAAACCGGAGAAGGAGGCCCCCCGATCCCTGCCTCAGGGAGATGGGGTCCCGGGACAGGCGGAGCGCCCGCTTCAGTTCCTTGTTTTTGGTGGAGACGATTCCCGGCAGACGGAGGGCTACGTCTCTGTCCGAGGCGGGCCAGAGAAAATCCTGGTGCTCCCAAACTGTGATCTGGACCATGACGTGCCTCAAACGCCGCCCGCGGGAGACGGCTCGGCGGCCCCATGCTCCATGAGGAGGCGCAGGACCCATTCCGAGAGCCTCGCATCGGAACAGGAAAAGAGACCGTCCCACAAAATGGCGGCGGAAGCCCCTAGCTCCTCGTCCAGCGCGTCGGGCTCCAGGAGCCGGATGGGGGAGGGCTTTCTGAGCTGGAGCAGATGAATGAGCTGCTCGGGTCGGGCGGAAAAGATTTCCCGGAGCTGGGGGATCAGCTTGTGCCGCACCGCGCTGGAAAAGGCGGTCAGGGCCTGCGCCCCGGTCTCGGCGGAGGCGAGGGGCCACAGATAGGAGTGCCCGAGCTGATAGTCGCAGCCTGCAAAGAGGGCGATCTTCTCATTGAGGAAGGACCAGAAGAGAAAGGCCAGACGCTTGATGGCCACGGGGTCGGAGGCAACCGCGCCGGGGGTGAAGCGGCGGTCTCCGGCGCTGACGCCCAGATGTGCGGAGAGCAGCACGGCGTCCGGGCGGACCTCATAGCGGAAGAAGCGCCGCCCCAGCGCACTGTCCAGAGGATTGGTGGAGCTGTCCACAGAGTTCATGCTGGCCAGAGTGTATACGTGCTTGGGCATCCGCATGGGGTTGCGGAAGACCAGAGGCGTGCCGGGGGCCGGAACGGGGAGCACCTCCCCCTCCTGAAGGTAAGGAAGGCGAACGGAGACCGTGGTGGGGGTCTCGCCGCCGTCCTCGTCCAGCCGCTTGTCCGGCTCCATACAGGTGATGAATTCTCCGAACAGTCTGGAGACATTGCCGCGGTTGATCTCGTCGGCCAGGAGCAGGGAGCGGCAGCCGGGCTGACGGGCAAACTCGGTGAGTTCCAGCAGGATACCGGGCCGTGGAGTGATCTTGAGAAGCGTATGGCTGTCGGAGGCGGTCGTCACCCCCAGAATGAATTCCTCATAGGAATAGCTCTGATGGATGGTGGTCCAGATGGTCCTGGAATGCCCCGCCTGGGTCGGGTCCACCGCGGAGATCATGGGTGCCTCGGAGGAGCCGTACTCCAAGGTATCCTGGAAGGTCCACAGCGCGCCGTCCCGTTCGAACAGACGCTTGACCTCCTGCATGAGAAAGGTCTTTCCGGTGCCGGGAGGGCCATACAGAAGGACATTGTACTCCCGCAGCAGGGTCAGATAGAGATCGAGGGCCTGGGGAGAGGCTGTAGCCAGCATCCGACAGCCCCGCTCGTTGGAGAGCAGGAGATCCTTCAGGTCCTCAGGCAGATAATCAAGTTCCCGGGCCAGGATCAGCCGTCCGTAATACTTGCCGGAATATGTTTTCAAGAGGACCAGAAAGCTCTTGTCTGACGGGGCGTCGGGCAGCCTGCGGTCCGGCCGCCAGAGGGAATAGGCCGTGGCGCTGCGCTGGCTGGGGATGTTCCAGTCCCTGCGGCTGGAGTCGTTGCCCATATAGCGCACGACCAGCGGAGTGGATGCGCCCGTATCGGCGGTGGGAAAAGAGGTGAGGGGAACGGTCAGGCTGAAACCGCCTATATTGGTGGCGTTCTCGCGGGGCAGGCCGTCAAAGAAGGCGCTGTAATCGGCGGAGCCCAGGCGGATGTCGTATTGCCCCGGGGACCGGTTGTTGAGCGTATCAAAGGTTGCCTTGTTGAGATTCCTCCAGACGATACCGGATATGAATTCCATGAAGAGTCCTCCCCTTCCGGCGGTGTGTTAGACCCGGATCCCTTTGCGGGTCTTGATCCGGGAGACGATCAGGTCGCTGCTGACGCGCTCTATTCCGGGCAGAGGATAGAGCTTCTCCAGCACAAAGTGCTCCAGGTCCTGGTTCATCTCCAGCACGGCGTGGACGTGGAGCTTGCTGGCGCCGGTCATCAGGTACACGTCGGTGACCGCCTCTTCGGCGATCAGCGCATCAGCCACCTGGTGGAGCGCGGAGGGCGTTACCTGGATGTCAAAGAATACGGAGACGTTCCGTCCCACCTTCTCCGGATTCAGGATGACGGTGTACTGTTCGATGACGCCGCTCTTTTCCAGTGCGTCGATCCGGTTTTTGACCGCAACACGGGAGAGCCCCACCTGCTCTGAGATATCGATGAGGGAGATACGGGAATTTTCGATCAGCAGGTCCAGGATCTGCTGGTCGATCTGATCAAATGTACTGCTTCTCATGGCCGCCTCCTGCAAAAAGCGTTCAGATTTGATAACCTTATTACATATTGTAAGGTATAGATAATCAAAAAGCAATATAAACTGTGCGTTCCGCCGGAAAAATTCGAGTAAGGACCATAAGGGAAAGATGAGATAAACAAAACATGCAAATTTTTTGCAAAATCCTTTCAAATAGTCAAACTAATACTTGCAAATAGAAATCAAAGGGAGTATGATAGGCAACAGAAGAAAAGCCGGCGCTTCCGGCATGAGATGGGAGGAAATAAAATGAAGCGACTAGCAGAAATTTTCTGGGTATTTTTCAAGATCGGCCTGTTCACCATCGGCGGCGGGTACGCCATGCTGCCGATCATCCAGAAAGAGGTGGTGGAGACAAAAGGGTGGATGACGGATGAGGAGTTTCTTGACGCCATTTCACTCACCAACAGCCTGCCTGGCCCTCTGGCCATCAACTCCGCCACATTCGTGGGTTATCGGGTGGCGCGGGCTCCCGGCTCTCTGGCCGCGGTGCTGGGGGCGGCCACACCGTCCGTTTTGATCATCCTGCTGATTGCCGTGGTGTTCAACAACATTATGGATTATCCTGTGGTGCAGTACATATTCGACGGGATCCGGCCCGCAGTGGTGGCGCTCATCCTGTATGCCGTCATCAAGCTGGCCAAGTCGGCCAAGGTGGGCGAGTACTTTAACTGGGTGGTGGCGCTGTGCGGCTTTGTGGCGATTGCGGTGTTCGGGCTGCATCCCATCCTTGTGGTGGTCTGTGCGGCGGCGTACGGCCTGTTTGTGCGCGGCCGTGTGGTAAAGGCTGTGGATGCCCGCAAAAACCGGAAGGGAGGAGATGAAGCATGATGGAACTGCTGCTGAAGGTCTGCTTTTCCTTCTTAAAAATCGGCGCTTTCTCCTTCGGCGGGGGATATGCCGTCCTGGCCTTTATCCAGCGGGAGGTGGTGGACGGCCACGGCTGGATCAAGCCGGATGACTTTGTCAACATCGTGGCCATTGCGGAGATGACACCCGGCCCGATCGCGGTAAACTCCTCTACCTTTGTAGGCTATAACCTGTTTGGGATCCCGGGCGGGATCATCTGCTCCATTTGTACCCTCCTGGTCCCCTTTATCTTGGCCCTGATCGTGTCTGTCTACTTTACAAAATTTAAGGACAATATTCACCTGAAGAACGCCCTCTCCGGGATCAGGCCGGTGGTCATCGGGCTGATCGCGGCATCCTGTCTGTCGGTGGCGAAGATCTCTATCACCAGCGTATACAGCCTGATCTTCTTCGCCATCGCACTGGCTATGGTCTGGAAGTTCAAGATAAATCCCATCATTACCCTGATCGTCTGCGGCGTACTGGGCGCTGGTTTGTACGGCTGGGTCCTTCCGATAATCGGACTCTGATCCGGACAATCCCATACGAGCACAGGCAGAGGCCCCCGCCGGTTGGATACGGCGGGGGCCTCTGCCTTCACCGAAAAAAAGGCAATGTATCCGGTCATAGGGCGACCAAAGCGGGAAAAAACGGGCGAAAAAGAGCGCTCGGGCGTTGCCAATGGCGTCCAGGGGACTGGACGGAGCGCCGGCGGCTATGATACACTGCTCCCATGGAAGAGAAATTTATGCGAATTGTAACATGGCGGGCCTTTGATTCGATATAGTAGATAAGAGGGGAGGGGAGACTGTGGACCTGCACACCCTGTTCAACTGCTTTATTGTGGGCGGATTTGTAGTGCCAGTATTGAATATGGTTACGGGCGTGATCGGCGGCGCGCTGGGTGGCGGTACGGATCTGGATGCGGATGCGGATTTTGATATAGACCCGGATATGGACATAGACCCGGTCCCGGATATGGATGCAGACCTGGCCACGGACGTGGACCCGGCGGTAGACGCAGGGTATGGAAAGCTCCCTGTGAACCTGATGACCCTTTCGCTGACGGCAGTGGTCTTTGGTGCGGTGGGACGCCTGCTTCTGGGAAAGCTGCCCGCGCCGTGGGCCGTGATACTGGCGCTCCAGGCCGGCGTGTTCGCCGGATTTTTGCTGGGGTGGTTCGTCATCCGGCCCCTGAAGCGCAATCGGCCGTATGCCACCAATATACGGGCCCTTCGGGGGCAGCGGGCCACTGTGCAGTTGGAGGCCCGGAGCGATTTTACCGGCACCATCCGCGCCCTCAGCGCCACAGGGAGTCTTGTGTCGTATGACGCCCGGCCTGTGGAGGGGGTGGAGAAGATCCCCGTGGGAACAGAGGTATCCATTGTGGACGTAGATGCGGGCAAGGGCCTGTGCTTGGTGCGTCCGCTGGAGAATAGAGAAGAACAAAAATAAAAGGGGGAACCAAAAGCATGGAGTATGTGATCACGGCAGGTATCATCGCAGCAGTCGTCATTCTGATCCTCATCTGCATCCTCTCTACCTGGCGCAAGGTGCCTGCGGACAAGGCGGCCATCGTCACGGGACTGGGCAAAGCAAAGGTCATCACCGGCGGCGGCGTCATCGTTATTCCGGTGCTGCAGCGCATCGACTATGTGACCCTGGAGAACATGAGCTTTGACGTCAATATGCAGGGCACTCTTACCGCCGACGCGGTGCCCATCGAGGCCAACGGCACCGTGGTGGTCAAGATCAAAAACGATCAGGCCATGATCCGCTCCGCGGTGGAGCAGTTCAACTGCGGCAAGGAGTCCGAGACCCGCCAGCACATTGTGGATACGGCGCGGGACGTCTGTGAGGGGCGCCTGCGCGAAATCATTGCCGATATGACCGCCGAACAGCTCTATAAGGACCGCAAGACCTTCTCCGAGCGGGTCAAGGAGGTGGCGGAGGAGCAGCTCAAGGAGCTGGGCCTGGAGCTCAAGAGCTTTACCATCAAGGGGATCGGAGATCAGAACGGTTACTTCGAGGCCCTCTCCAAGCCTCAGATCGCGGCCGTCAAGCGGGATGCTGAGATCGCCCAGGCCGAGGCCATCAAAGAGAGCATGATCAAGACCTCCGAGGCCAAGCGGGCTGGCGAGCAGGCCCGACTGGAGGCCGAAGCCCGCATGGCTGAGGCCCAAAAGGAAGCCGACATCAAGAAGCTGAACTTCGAGCGGGAGCGCCAGACCACAAAGGCGGTCTCCGACGCAGCCTATTCCATCCAGCAGAACGTGACCATGAAGGACGTGACCAACGCTGAGATGGATGCCAACGTGCTGAAAGAACAGCGTGCCCGGGAAGTCCGCGAGGCAGAGATCCAGATCCAGATCGCTGCGGAGGAGAAAAACATCGAACTGGCCAAGAAAAAGGCAGAGCGCAAGGAGGCAGAGCTGCTGGAGACGGTGGTGAAGCCCTCACAGGCAGAGAAGGAGCGGGCCCGTCTGGCCGCTGAGGCCCAGAAGGTGGCCGCTATCCTGAAGGCCGAGGCTGACGCCGAGGCCCGCCGCCTGGACGCCGCTGCGCAGGCCGAGGCCAAGAAGCTGGACGCCGTGGCCCAGGCCGAGCGCATCAAACAGGAAGGTCTGGCCCAGGCGGAGATCACCGCCAAGCAGGGCGAGGCCCAGGCGGAGGCGGTCCGTCAGATGGGCCTGGCGGAGGCAGAAGCCCTGGAGAAAAAGGCGGAAGCGCTGGCCAAGATGAACGATGCCGGTAAGCTCCAGATGGTCATTGAGAAGCTGCCGGAGATCGCCGCGGCGGTGGCGGAACCCATGAGCAAGATCGGCAACATCACCATCATCGGCGGCGGCTCCGGGGAGAGCGGCGAGAGCGCCGGCGCAGCAGATGTGGCACGCTATACGGTGGGCGCCCTGAAGGCGGTCAACGAGGCGCTGAAGGATACCATCGGCTTTGATATGACCGAGGTCATGCGGGCCAATACCTTCGAGGCGAAGACCACCAGCAAGGTCCATCTGGAGGTAGATAATAAGACCAAGAAGGAAGAGGAGCCCGGCACGGCCGGGGAGAAGAGCGAAACATAAAATAGACATCTCAATTGAGAGGGGCCGCCGGAGATCCGGCGGCCCTTTACGTTTTTGGAAATCAGAGGCGCGCCGCCTGCCGGGGCGAGCGCCCAAAACAAACTATGAAACCTGTGAAACCGGCTCCGCCTTTTAGGCGGAGCCGGTTTCACAGAGAGAAAGAGAAAAAAGAGAGGAGGAAGTGGAATGATATATAGAAACACATGACTGTGTTGCTGCTTGTCTGCCCCACAGCGGGAGGCAGTAGTTGATGCCGGAGCTTTGCTGTAAGTATAGGATAGCACACCGGGGAGGGAAAAGGTTGGATGAAGTTTGAATAACATTTAAAGAATGTGTGAACGGAGAGGAGTACGGCGGCAAAATGGAGCGGAGTTACGCCTTTGAGGCGGTCATTCAAAAGGTGGATGGGATCGATGGGGCTTACGTGGAGATCCCCTTTGATGTAAAAGCCGAATTTGGGAGAGGGCGCGTACCCGTCCGCGCCACTTTTGACGGAGTTGCCTATGAGGGAAGCCTGGTCCGCATGGGGACGCCGGGCCATATCCTCGGCGTGCGGAAAGAGATCCGCCGCCGGATCGGAAAGGGGCCGGGCGATCGGGTATATGTAACGCTGGTCCCGCGACAGGACAGGTGAAAACAAGCAAAAACCGCCCCGACCGCAACAGCGGTCGGGGCGGTTCCCTTATGGAAGCGGCATTTCCTCCGGAGTGGCGTTCTCCTCGGGAAGCTCCGGCTCCCGGTGGAGCTTAGTCGCGACACAGCGGTTGATGGGAGTGCCCAGGCTGTGAAATTTCTCTTCATAGTCGGTCATTACGCCTCGTATCCCCCCGCCATGGAGGTTTCGCGTCACCTCTGAGAGAGCGTAATCCGCCCTGGGAAACTGGAAGAGGGACCACTCAAAGAGACCGCTGTTGTCGGTTTTGAAGTGGATCTCGCCGCCGTCACGGAGGACATGGCGGTAGAGCTCCAGAAAACCGGGATGGGTGAGGCGACGTTTGGCGTGACGGTTGGTAGGCCAGGGGTCGCAGAAGTTGATGTAGATCCGCTCCACTTCGTCGAGAGAGAAGTAGTCACGCAGACAGGCCACGTCGGCGTCGATAAAAAAGACGTTTGCAAGCCCCACCGCCTTGGCGCGCTCCATGGCGATGACCATTGCGTCGGGGACGCGCTCCACGGCCACAAAGAGGACGTCCGGCTCAGCCGCCGCCGTCTCGCAGGTGAAGCGGCCCTTGCCGCAGCCCAGTTCCAGCCGCAGCGCGCAGTTTGGAGACAGCTTTTCCCGCCAGCGGCCCCGCCAGGCCTCCGGGTCTGTAATCAGGTATTCCGCGCACCGCTCCATCCGGGGGATGAGATTGGGCTTTTTCCGCATACGCATGGGGCGTATTCCTCCCTTGCCGTCAGATATCCAGCGGATAGTTTACCACAACTTTGCACAGAAGTCGAATGTTTTTCTTGCGGGGAGGGCGGACAGGGCTTAGAATAGAATCATACTATATATTTCGAGGTCAGGAGGAATCAATGTGAAGTATGAAATCGTGGGTGAGCCTATGCCCGTGGTGATCTGCGACCTGAACGCCGGCGAGTCCATGATCACGGAGAAGGGCTCCATGGTGTGGATGTCCCCCAACATGGAGATGAGCACCAACGCGGGCGGCGGGATTGGAAAGGCCTTCGGACGCATGTTCTCCGGCGAATCCATGTTCCAAAATAGTTATACGGCCCAGAAGGGGCCCGGTATGATCGCCTTTGCCTCCAGTTTCCCCGGCTCCATCAAGGCGGTGGAGATCACCCCGGAGCGTCCGGTCGTGGTTCAGAAGTCCGGGTTCCTGGCCTCTGAGCAAGGGGTGGAGCTGTCCATTTTCTTTCAGAAAAAGGGCGGGGCCGGATTCTTTGGCGGGGAAGGCTTCATTATGCAGAAGCTGTCAGGCCGAGGCATGGCCTTCCTGGAGATCGACGGCTACGCCGTGGAGTATGAGCTCGCCGCCGGTCAGAAGATGGTGGTGGACACCGGCAATTTGGCCATGGTGGATGCGACCTGCTCCATCGATATCCAGACGGTGAAGGGCGTGAAAAACGTCCTGTTCGGCGGGGAGGGCCTCTTCAATACCGTGGTCACCGGCCCGGGGAAAATCATCCTCCAGACCATGCCGGTAAGCGGCGTGGCCGCAGCCCTGGCGCCCTTCTTCCCCAGCGGCAGCTAAAAAACGACGCCCCGGAGAGCTTTGCTCTCCGGGGCGTCGTTTTTGTGGGGGTGTCACTGGAATACGACCACACGATACATCAAAAAGAAATGGGCGATACTGCCCAGAAGGATAAAAACGTGGAAGATTTCGTGGCAGCCAAAACGGGGATTGCTCCGTCCGGGCCACTTGACCGCATAGAGCACGCCGCCCACCGTGTAGAGTACGCCGCCCAGAATGAGCCAGAACATCCCTGCCTGGGGCATGGTGCGCACCAGCGCGGGCAGCATAAAGACCGCCATCCAGCCCATAAAGATGTAGATGCCGGATGTGATCCAACGGGGGGCATTGATCCACAGCAGAGCCATCACCGTGCCGGCCAGGGCCACCCCCCACACAGCGGCCAGCATGACGAGTCCGCCTTCCTGGGGCAGAACGATGAGGCAGATGGGAGTATAGGATCCGGCGATGAGGAAGTAGATGGAGATGTGGTCGTACTTCCGCAGGGCAATGCGCCCTTTGACGCCGGTATTCAGGCAGTGATACAGCGTACTGGCGGCGTACAGGCCCACCATGCTGGCTCCATAGAGGAGAAAGGCGGCCAGATACAGGGGACCTTTCCCCAGCGAAACCGTCCGCAGGAGCAGCATGACCGTTCCCAGCACACCCAGCACTGCGCCGAGTCCGTGGGTGATGGCGGACCAGGGCCGCAGGCCGTCATAGGGAGTTCTCCCCTTTTCCTCCCGGACCCTGCGGTGAGGGCGGCTGAAAGGATAGTTGTTGTATTCGATGCGCTCATCCATGTAAATCACCTGGGTATAGTATACCACAGCATATGATGAAATATCAATATATAAATCATGAAAAATAGTATTTAAAATTATATTACAAAAATTTCCTCCTGCCGCATACATGATCGGGGTATGGGACGGGCGTGGTAGGACATAAGTATCTGGTGAAGGATAGGGGGGTGCTTATGGAGGGATATACGAGCGCGGGGATGGTATTTGCGGCCCAGGAGCCTTATCCGCCGGTTCAGGCGGAGCGGCCCAACCATCGATATGCGGAGGCCATGCTGGACAATGTGGGGGGAAGCAATTCCGAGATGTCCGCGGTGGGGCTGTATTTTTATGGACATCTGGCTGCGCTGGAAGTGCCGGAGGCGGCGGAGATCTTTCACCGGATCAGCCTGGTGGAGATGCACCACCTGGAGATTTTTGCGACCCTGGCACGGCAGATGGGCGAGGACCCCAGGCTGTGGGGCGTCCAGCAGGGGCGAAAGCGGTGGTGGACGCCGGGATATCTCCAATATCAGCGGCGGCTGGGACCGATGATCCGCATCGCCGTCAGGGAGGAAAAGGCCTCCATCCGAAAGTATCGGGCCCAGGCCCGGTGGATTGGAGACCGCAATATTGTGGAAAACCTGCGCCGGATCATTCAGGATGAGGAGCAGCATCTCGTGGTGTTGGGACAGCTCTACGAGACCTGTGTAGGCACGGAGGAGGCCGCAGTCAGGTCCGGTCCTCGCCATGGCGGTACGTGAGTCCGCGATACCACAGCAGGGCGTCGGTGGTCCGGTCACGGCGCAGGACATAAACGGTAAAGACTGCGTCCAAGCCCAGAAAAAGAGCCGTGGGAAGGGTGAGCCAGCCGGGGATGGAGGAGACGATCTCAGCCACAAGAGGCTGGACCCCGTAAACCAGCAAAAGACCCAGCCCGCACCAGAAAAGGGAGAAGAGAAGGCACACCCGCCCATGGATCTGAAAGGGGAGATGGGAGTAGTCCCAGAAGGAAACATACAGAAATATTTCGTAAAGGAGGCTCATCAGATATTCAGCGGTGGTGGCCGCAAAGGCGGACCACAGAGCCAGCAGGACGATATGGCGAGACAGAAGCGGGGCGGGGGCCAGAATAAGAAGGGCGCCCAGGCCGTAGACCGGGCAGAGCGGAAGAAAATAGAAACATTTTCGGTCCCGCTTGGGGTTGTGGGTGACGCGGGCAAAGGCCACTTCCAGCAAAAAGCCCAGAAAGCTGTAGAACATAAAATACCAGAACCAATCCCTCAACACTGCCGCCTGCCTTTCCAGTTTGTTTTCCTTAGCATGGGCAAGGCGGGAAAAAACATGCGGGTCATTTTCTGGCAAAACGACGGGAAAAAGAAGCTTGTTATGCCTTGTCGAACGCTCCCCAATATGATAGAATAGAAAAAATTCTAAAGGGGAAGATTGAGGTATGCGGCATCTCATCGACTTTGGAGATCTGTCTAGAGCGGAGTGGGACTCTCTGTATCACCGGTGCAGTGAGATCATGGACCACCCCGCTGATTTTTTGGACGCCTGCAAGGGCAGGGTGATGGCCAGTCTCTTCTATGAGCCCTCCACCCGCACCAACTTTTCCTTTCAGACCGCCATGCTGCGGGTGGGCGGTACGGTATTTGGCTTTGCCGATCCCCGCTCTTCTTCGGTGGCGAAGGGAGAGACGCTGAAGGACACCGTCAAGATGGTCTCCGGCTACGCGGATGTGGTCGTGATGCGCAACCCTCTGGAGGGGGCGGCCAAGGCGGCGTCCCTCTACTCCAATGTGCCCGTGATCAATGCCGGTGACGGCGGCCATATGCATCCCACGCAGACCACGGCGGACCTGACCACCATCACCCGCCTCCGGGGCGGGGTGGACGGGCTGTCGGTGGGACTGTGCGGCGACCTGAAAAATGGCCGCACGGTGCACTCCCTCATCAAGGCCATGGCCAAATTCCAGGGTGTAAAATTCTTTCTTATTTCCCCCCGGGAGCTGGCAGTGCCGGAATATATGCGGGCATTCATGCGGGAAAACGGGATGTGGTTCACGGAAGTCACCGGATTGGAGTCCGTCATCCCGTCCCTTGATGTGCTGTATATGACCCGTATCCAGCGAGAGAGGTTTGTGGACCCCCTGGAGTACGAGCGGAACAAGGGTGTCTATATCCTCACCCGGAGGAAACTGGAGCGGGCCCGCAGGGATCTGCTGGTGATGCACCCGCTGCCCCGGGTGGATGAGATCTCCATCGACGTGGACGACGATCCCCGGGCAGTCTATTTTGAGCAGGCCCGATACGGTATGTTTGCCCGGATGGCGCTGCTCACCGACCTGGCAAACCAACCCCGCATGGACCCGGGTGCGGTGGAAATCGGTACTGCGCCCGTGTGTCGGAATCCCCGCTGTGTGACGCAGGCGGAGCACTATCTGCCCCCGCTGGTCAAGCAGAACGGCGGCCTGACCTGCTGTGCTTACTGCGATGCGGCGCTGGAGTGAAAAAATAGAAAAAAAGGAATTGACAAAAGTACGGTTCCTATGCTATTATACTTTGGCTGACATTCGAGGATGGACAGCGCCCGTGCGGGTGTAGTTCAATGGTAGAATCCCAGCCTTCCAAGCTGGTCGCGTGGGTTCGATTCCCATCACCCGCTCCATACGCGCCAGTAGCTCAGGTGGATAGAGCAACTGCCTTCTAAGCAGTGGGCCGGGGGTTCGAGTCCCTTCTGGCGTACCAGAAACACCCCCGGTCTCTCTTAGAGACTCGGTGTGTCGTTTTCCGCAGGTCTTCCATATGGTGGATGTAGTTCAGTTGGTAGAGCATCGGATTGTGGTTCCGAGTGTCGTGGGTTCGAGTCCCATCATCCACCCCATATGACCTCAAGGCGAGAGGGCCGGAGCGTCCGCTCCGGCTTTTCGCTTTCGACTTTGCGATCATGGGGTGTAGCCAAGCGGTAAGGCACGGGACTTTGACTCCCGCATTCGCTGGTTCGAGTCCAGCCATCCCAGCCAGAAACAGCGCCGAGAAGGCTTTTAAAAAGTCTTTTGGCGAATCAATATGATGTGACTCAGTAGCTCAGTTGGCAGAGCAATTGCCTTTTAAGCAATGGGTCCGGGGTTCGAATCCCCGCTGGGTCACCATAAAAATACCCACACCGAAAGGGTGTGGGTATTTTTATGGATATCGTAAGAGATTAAAATGCTCGGGCGAAATGAATCCGAACTGCGCAATTCTCGCTGCGCTCGAATATACGGCGCAAACGCGCTGCCGGCCAGAAGGCCGGTTTGGCCGATAAAAGAGCCTTTTTACCGCATTGGGGCAATTCATCGCAAGCGGTATACCGCTTGCGATGAGCTTTTTATCCCAGAGTCATCGCTCATTCACTCCGCCGCTCCACCTTTTCAGATCACAACCGTTTCGCTGAGGTGTGATTTGGTTTTGGTTGGGATCTGCGGCATCTATAGTGTTGCGATGTTCCAAACCCAAAGCACCTGCTTTGAACCGCCCCAGAATGTACAGACGGCACAAAAAGGCTCCCAAACAGAAACGGGGCGGTCCGGCTTGTCCATAGACTGCGGCCGTCGAGAATATCAGACACCAGACTGGGGGAGAACCGACATTATGCAGACATCGACAGACTTAAAGGAGCTGCTCGCCAGGATCGACCGGAAAGGATATCCGGCCTATAAGGACACAAAGGGGACCTACCAGTTTCCTGGGTATGTGCTCTCTATCGACCATGTCCAGGGAGACCCCTTTGCCGCGCCCTCCAAGCTGAGCATCCATGTGAGCGGGCAGACTGCCGCCTTTCCACGGACACTGTACCGGATGCCCTGCCAGCGTATTGCGCTTCAGGACGAGCTGACCCGCCGGTTTGGGCGGCAGGCGGAGCAGGTGTCCTTCCAGGCCAAGGGTTCGGGGCACAGCGGCCTAGTCTCGGTGAGCCGCTGCGGCCAGGAGGTGCTGGAGCGCACCGCATGCCGCCTGGACCCCAGGAGCGGCGACCTTCTGCTGCGCCTTGAGGTGGGCTTCCCGGCCAATGGGCGGACCATCAACGCCCGGGAGTTGGAGAAGATATTGTTCGATCTCCTGCCAAGGTGTGTGCAGACTGCGCTGCTTTACCGGAACCTGGATGCCAAGCGGCTACAGGCTGTGGCCGATCTGGCGGAGGACCAGCACTATATCCGTGAGGCGCTTCCCGGATTGGGCCTGTGCGCTTTTGTGGCGGACGGGAGCATCCTGCCCAGGGCTTCGGGGGTTTCCGCCCGGCCCATGAGGGAGGGTGTGGTGTTCCAGTCTCCCAAGGAGCTGGCCGTGACCCTGGAGCTACCCCACAGGGGCAAGCTCACCGGCATGGGGATCAGGAAGGGCGTCACCCTTATCGTGGGCGGCGGCTATCATGGCAAGTCCACTCTGCTGAAGGCACTGGAGCTCGGGGTGTACAACCACATTGCCGGGGACGGTCGGGAGTATGTCATCACGGAAGACGGCGCCATGAAGATCCGCGCCGAGGACGGAAGGAGCGTCCAGCGGACGGATATCTCCATGTTCATCAACCATCTGCCCAACGGCAAAGACACCACCCGGTTTGTGACTGAGGACGCCAGCGGCAGCACGTCCCAGGCGGCCAATGTGGTCGAGAGCATGGAGGCGGGGGCCTCCCTACTCCTGATCGACGAGGATACCAGCGCCACCAACTTCATGATCCGGGACGAACTGATGCAGCGGGTCATCCACCGGGATATGGAGCCCATCACGCCGTTTATCGAGCGAACCCGGGAATTGTATGACGCCCACGGTATTTCCACAGTAATCGTGGCCGGGAGCTCCGGCGCGTACTTCCACATCGCCGACCACATCATACAAATGGAACGGTATGTGCCCCGGGACATCACCGCCCTTGCAAAGCGGGAAGCCGAGGCATTCCCGATAAACAGCGCGCCGCCGGAGCCGGCGGGGGCGCTGAACCTTGACCGGCGCCCCAAGGCTTCGCCGGAATTCCAGAGCGGAGACCGAATCAAACTCAAGACCATGGGCCGGGATGGGGTATCCCTCAACCGGGAGACCATCGATCTGCGGTATGTGGAGCAGTTGATCGACAGCGAGCAGACAGCCGCCCTGGGCTACTGCATGCTCTATGCGCAGAAGCACCTGCTGGACGGCAGGCGGACGCTGCGGCAGGTGGTGGACGCGCTGGATGAGCTGATGGAGCGGGACACCTTGGCGGCCCTCTGTGAGAGCCGATCCGGCGTCGCGTTTCTGGCGCGGCCGAGAAAGCAGGAGATTTTTGCCTGTCTGAACCGCTACAGGGGCCTGAAAATGTGAACAGCCGACGGAGTCCCGAGGAGAGCCGGCAATATGGATGCTGAAACGCTCCCGGGCTGCTATCCCACCGCAGCCCGGGAGCGTTTTGCCCTTCTGCCGCCGGGAAGCGGCAGGTTAGAGGAGCCCCAAAGGTGGAGCCATGACGGCCTCCGCCTCGCCGAGCCGGTAATACTGGATATACTGTGTCCGGACCATCTGGAAAGAGCGGCGGTAGTAGTCGGCCATCTCCAGGGAAAAGGTCTCCATATCCTCCGCCAGCAGAGCGTCGAAGGCGGCACGGCTTTTGTGGGTTACCCGCCGGACCCTCTCGGAACGGGGCTCATGCAGAAGGGTGCAGTAGTCCCAGCGCACCAGGTGCTCTGTCTCAAGGAAAATTGCCCGCAAGGGCTCCGGGTCCAGATGCCTGCCGATGCACTCTACCAGGAGGATCAGCGGGATGGCGTCGGGGCGCTTGAACTGGGCCGCCAAGGCCGCTTTCTCCTCCGCGGTGAAACGCGGAGCGGCCAGCCGTGCGGCAGGGCCGGCCAGCAGGGCCATGAATTGCAGTCCGTAGAGATACCGCATCGCGTCCCGCTTTCGGGTGGGATTCCGCACGGTGCGGCGGGCGGTCTCAATGGAACGCCTCTGGGCGATGCTGCCCTTTACGTTGAGGGTACGGCAGTAACCAAGCCACCGCAGTTCGGCCAGCGCTTTGCGCACCGTGGTCAGGGAGACGCCGTAGGCTTTGGCGAGTTCGGCTTCATGGGGAAGATACTGTTCCAGCGGATAGACGCCGGTGTTGATCTTGGTGATAAGATCCTGTGTGATCTGGATATAGATCGGATCGCATCCATACAGACTTTTCCACTGAAAGGGCTCCGCCGGGGGAAGCGCTACGTCCCGGTACTCCGCCTCCAGCCGACGGAGCGACATCCGAACGGCGTCCGCAGTGCGCAGATAACTGGCAGTCAGCCAGTTGTATTTTTCCTGGATGTTCCGGTTTTCCAGGGCCGCGAAAAAATCCCCATACCGGTCCATTTGCGCGAGAAGTGGGGAGTCGTCACACGCAAAGAAAAACGGCAGGTGGCTATACCGGTTAAAGCGGGCATAGACTTCAGAAAACAAAGGGTTTCCGCACGCTTGAAACAGTTCCCGGCACAGCCGGGGCATAAGGCCCCACTCGTGGGGCTTTATGCCCCGGTGCATGGCCCGCTTCGTCTGTTCATAACAGGGCAAGAGACGCATATCACATGTCTGGGAGGCAAAGGATGACAGCAGCGGCATGACGACCGCAAGGGCGTCATACAGTTCCGACAGATGTCCCCTGTGGGACAGCACTGCAAGGGCGGCGGGCATGCCGCCCTCCCAGCAGACCTGCGGCGGTTTTCTGTCTCTGGAGGCGATGTAGCCATCTTCCCGCAGCCTGACCGTCACCTCTTTCGCGGTGCGAAAACCGATCTGGTATTCCTGCCGCAGGCGCTGGATGGAGGGGAAGTCGCTGCCGGCGGGGAGCTGTCCGGTCACGATCCGCCCTTTCAAATCCTGATAGACCCGGGAGAACAAGGTCTCATACTGCTCCATACTATATCATGTCCCTTCCTTAGGCTTGCCCCTATGATAGCAGGTAACAAAAATTTCTGCAATACTATATACATACGGTCAAAGTTAGTATATTGTAAAAAAACGAGTTTTTTATATAATAAATCAAAAATGAACGCATTACTGCAGAAAGAGCAGCGGCAATAACAGAGACCAAAGGACCTTTCTTGGGAGCGGCCCTTGCGCTCTGTTTTCCTTTTTGCAGGGGAACCGGGCGAGAACGCGCAAAGGAGAGTGTGGCCAGATGGAACAGACCATAGGGAATGTCCCATACGTCGCCCCGCAGACGCTGCTGATCGTGGATGACGACGCGATCAACCGCGGCATCCTGGACAATATTTTCTCTGCCTATTACAAGGTGGAGGAAGCGGAAGACGGTCGGGTCGGACTGGAGAAGATCACGGCGGCGCCGGAGAACTACTGCGCGGTCCTTCTGGACGTGATGATGCCGGAGATGGACGGCCTGGAGACCTTGCAGCATCTCAAGGGATTGGGGCTTGTGGATGAAGTGCCGGTGTTCCTCATCACGGCCGAGAGCAGAGACGCCTTGATGCGGGAGGCTTACAATCTGGGAGTCATGGATGTCATCAGCAAACCGGTGGTACCCTATATCGTGACGCGACGGGTCAATTCAGTGGTGGAGCTGTTTCGGGCCAGGAAGAGCCTGTCCAGCCAGGTCATGAAGCAGCAGGCCGAGCTGCTCCGGCAGGCCGAGCGGATTATTCTGCTCAACCAGGGGATGATCGAAGCGCTGTCCACGGCCATCGAATTTCGAAGCGAGGAGTCCGGGGACCATGTCCGGCGCATCCACGACATCACCCAATATATGCTGGAGCACACCGTCTGGGGGGAGGGACTGACCCGGGAGAGCACGGAACAGATCGCCCTGGCCTCCATCATGCACGACGTGGGAAAGATCGCCATCCCCGACGCCATTTTGAACAAACCCGGCCGCCTGACGCCGAAGGAGTTTGAGATCATGAAGACCCACACGACAGAGGGGGCCCGGCTGTTGGGACGGATCCCGCAGCTGCGGGAGAACGGGGCCTATTACTATGCCTGTGACATCGCCCGCCACCACCATGAGCGCTGGGACGGGGGCGGGTACCCGGACGGCCTGAAGGGGGACGAGATCTCTCCCTGGGCACAGATCGTCTCTCTGGCCGATGTATACGACGCGCTGAGCTGCAAGCGGGTCTACAAGGACGCTTTCCCCCGGGCGCAGGTACTGGAGATGATCCGCGGCGGAGCGTGCGGCGTATTCAATCCTAAACTGCTGGACGCCTTTTTCTCGGTGGAGGAATCACTCGCCGGACTGTACCAGTCGGAGTAAACGAAAAGGAGAAGCCAGAATGGAAGCTTGGAAAAAGGAACAACTCACCGCTGCGGGCGTCGACGTGCACGGCGCGCTGGAACGGTTTATGGGAAACGAGGCACTCTTGGAGCGGATGCTGCAGAGGTTTACCGGCGACGCCAATTACGCGCAGCTCCTGGCGGCGGCGGACAAGCGGGACGCGGAGGAGGCACTGCGGGCGGCCCATACGTTGAAGGGGATGACCGGGAACCTGTCGATGACGGCGCTGTGTTCGCTGTTCACCCGCCAGGTGGAGCTGCTGCGTGCTGGGGACCCGGACGGGGCTTATGCCATGCTGCCGGAGATCACACTGGCCTATGAGCGGATAGTCGGAGCCATCGGCGCGATCGGCAGATAAAACACAGCGCTGTAGGGGCCGGCGGAGGTGCGGGCACCGGAGGGCGGGGATGGACGCCCGTTTCCCCAAGTCCCTCGACGTTGAAAAACGGCGCAATCTGATGCGGCACGTTCTGCCGCAATGCCGTGCCGGAGGAAGAGCATCATTCTGTTTCCGCCGCCGGAGCGGGGCGGTGCGGGCAAAGGCAGGGGAAGTGGCATGTATAAGAAGACCATTTGGTTTTTAGGGGTCAGTTTTGTCGGTCTTCTGGCCCTGTGCATCGGCGTGTTTTCGGCGATTACCAACCTTATGGGCAGGCAGAACAACGCGGCCCTGAACCAGGTGGTGGGTACCTATATGGAGGGTATGAGCACCCATATCCAGCACCATTTTGAGACGATGACGAGTACACAGATGATTCAGGTGGGGGGGATCGTCCAGGCGATACCGCCGGAGAGCGTGACCGCCCTGGATCAGACGACCAGAGAGCGGCTCAAGAGAGCGGCCGCATACCGGGGCTTTGTCCACTTGGCGCTCTACAGCACCGAGGGAGAGGCCGAGGTCCTCTGCGGGGAGGATGTGGCGCTGGAGAACAAGGAGATTTTCCTGGTCAGCATGAACAGCGGCGACAAGCTGGTGACCCTGGGGACCACGGCCGGCGGCGAGATGATGCTGCTCTATGGTATCTCCGTGGGCTATCCCAACGATGTGGGCTACCCCATGCCCGGCGGACAGAGGTGTACCGCCCTGGTGGCGGGCTTTCCCATCAAACAGCTCAGCGACGCCCTTTCCCTGGGCGTGGACAACACCCTGATCTTCACCCATATCATCCGGGCCGACGGCAGTTTTGTGGCAAAAAATACGGACATCCCACCCGACAGCTGCTACGACTGGATCAGGGGAAATGGCCGGGACTACGGCCTGGAAGACATCGACGACACGATGGCGGAGTTGCGGCAGGCCGTGGAGACCCGCACGGAGTTCAGCATGGTGGTGCCCATCGGCGGCGAGATGAGACACGCCTATTGCGCGCCCCTGCCCAATACGGAGTGGACCATAGTCACGGTCATGCCCCGCGGCGTTCTGGACGAGACGCTGACTACTCTGGGCAATCAGCGTGTGTGGACCGCCCTGGCCGGGTGCAGTATTATCATGCTGGCAATGCTGGCGATCTTTCTGGGCTATTTCCGCCTCTCCCGGCAGCAGATGGTGGAGCTGGACAAGACGAGGCAGAAGGCGGAGCGCGCCAACCAGGCTAAGAGCGAATTCCTGTCCAATATGAGCCACGACATCCGCACCCCCATGAACGCCATCGTGGGCATGACGGCCATCGCCACCACGAATATCGACAAACCGGACCAGGTGAAGGACTACCTGCGGAAGATCACGTTCTCCAGCCGGTATCTGCTGAGCCTCATCAACGACGTGCTGGACATGTCCAAGATCGAAAGCGGCAAGCTGACGCTGGACATGGAGCTCATCTCCCTGCGGGAGGTCATGGACAACATCGTCAGTATAGTACAGCCCCAAATCAGCGCGAAAAAGCAGGTGTTTGACATCTTCATCCAGGACATCCGGGAGGAGCGAGTCTACTGTGACGGCGTGCGCCTCAACTAGGCCCTGATCAACCTGCTCTCCAATGCGCTGAAATTCACGCCTGCCGGCGGCCAAATTCATGTGACGCTGAGCCAAGAGCCCTCTCCAAAAGGGGAGGGATACATCCGCACCCACTTCTCGGTCGAGGACACCGGCATCGGCATGTCCCCAGAATTCCAGAGCCGGATTTTTGAGTCTTTTGTGCGGGAGGACAACAAACGGGTCCACAAGACCGAGGGCAGCGGTTTGGGCATGGCCATCACCAAGCACATCGTAGACGCCATGGACGGCACTATCGAGGTACAGAGCGAGCTGAACAAGGGCAGCCAGTTCCATGTGACGCTGGATCTGGAGCGATTCGAAGAGCGGGAGGAGGAGATGCTCCTGCCCGCCTGGGACATCCTGGTGGTGGACGACGACGAGCGGCTCTGCATCAGCGCCGCCGACGCACTGCAAGAGATCGGACTGCGGGCAGACTGGACGCTGGACGGCTCCTCCGCCGTTGAGATGGCGGAGCGCCGCCATGCGGAGGCGCGGGATTACCACATCGTGCTCCTGGACTGGCAGATGCCCGGTATGGACGGCATCGAGACTGCACGAAGGATGCGGGAGAAGATTGGGGAAGACGTTCCCATCCTGATCATCTCCGCCTATGATTGGAGCAGCATCGAGGCGGAGGCCCGGGCTACAGGGGTCAGCGGCTTTCTCTCCAAGCCGCTGTTCAAGTCCACGCTGTACTATGGGCTCAGCCGCTTCAAGGAAGGGGCGGAGGCCAAGAACGAGGCCGACCAGAAGGCCGGGGCGGACTATACCGGCAGGCGGCTTCTGATAGCGGAGGACAATGAACTGAATTGGGAAATCGCCCGTGAGCTGCTTGCCCCCTATGGATTTGAGCTGACCTGGGCGGAAAACGGTCGAATCTGCCTGGAGAAGTTCCAGGTGTCCGAGCCGGGCTGGTATGACGCGGTGCTGATGGACCTGCGGATGCCGATGATGGATGGCTATGAGGCCACGAGGGCCATCCGCGCTTGTGACCGCCCGGACGCGGACATACCCATCATCGCCATGACGGCGGATGCCTTTTCCGAAGACATCCAGCGCTGCATCCAGTGCGTTATGAACGCCCACGCGGCCAAGCCCCTGGATATGCGGGAGCTGCTGCGCACGCTGCAGGGGCTGATGTCCCCGACGGCCAATGGCCCGGGATAGTGAGCGGCCCCTATCCGATAAGCGGAAGGGTGACGTGAGAAGCATGAAGAGAGTCAAAACGACAATAATTTTGGGGCTCAGAACCGGTTTTATGGCCTGATGCTTCTGATGTTTTTGCTCCTGGCAATCGCCAATCTGGATATCCTGCAAAACAAGCGGCTGGAAAACGCCCAGCAGGTGGGCCGCACCCTGGCCCGCAGCTATGCGGTCGAAGAGGGGCGCAGCGTCTCCATTCTCGCGGTCACCGCCAACGCCTTTGCCGAGGACATCGCAGCCACCACGGAAGTCGGGATGAACGCCCACATCTCCAAGCCCATTGCTTTTGGAATCCTCTACCAGAACCTGGTGGAACAGATGCGCCGAAAGGGCCTTGAAGAAGGCAGATCCGATGTTGGAACGGCTTGAGCTGGGCGGTGTCCAAACACAAACTGGGGGAGAGACCGGCAGGGCCAATGCCATGGGGCGTGCCCAGCCGTGAATTTTGGCGGAGAGACGGTGCAAGGCGGGCGTATCTCATCGATGAGATACGCCCGCCTTGCGTGACGGTTTGGCGCGGCTGCCGGTCATGCCTTCGGCGGCATAACGGTGGCCATTCCCTGGATGACGATTTCATCCCGCTGATTGGTACAGACCGTGTCAAATTTGACGATATTCTTTTCCGGTATGATCTCACGGACCGTGCAGGTCGCCGTGACGGTGTCTCCAATATGGACGGGCCTGGTAAACTTCAATTCCTGGCCGAGGTAGATGGTCCCGGGGCCGGGCAGTTTCATGCCCAGGACTGCCGAAATGAAGCCGGCGCCCAGGATACCGTGGGCGATCCGGCCGCCGAAGGGGGTCTGGCTGGCCGAGACCTCATTGGTGTGGGCGGGGTTTAAGTCTCCGGTAATGCCGGCAAAGAGATAGACATCCGTCTCGGTGACGGTTTTGGTTGTGCTGGCGCAGTTGCCCAGCGTTATTTCCTGGATCGTCATGAAGCAGACCTCCTGATATTTCAATAGGGTGTTCTCTCTGTTTTACAGGGGAAAGGCGTCGGGCCGGTCTAATGGACAAGACCCATGCGCTCCTCCCGGAAGATACGCGCGTCCATTGTCTTGACGTCTTTTAGAATGGGGGTAAAGTCCATCTGGCTGAGAATATCCCTCTGGATGTCGATTCCGGGGGCCACCTCCTTCAGCTCCACACCGTCGGCGGTCAGCTCAAAAACGGCCCGTTCGGTGACATAGAGGACGGGCTGTCCGTGCCTGACGGCATAGGCTCCGGCAAAAGTGACCTGTTCGACTCGATCAATCAGTTTTTTGACCTTGCCCTCCTGCTGGATGACCAGACGGCCCTCCCCTACCGCGATCTTTAGCCCGCCGGCGGTAAAAGTCCCGCAGTAGACGACTTTCTTGGCGTTCTGCGTGATGTTGATAAACCCGCCGCAGCCCGCGATCTTGGGCCCAAACTTGCTGACATTGATGTTTCCGCTCCTGTCCATTTGGGCCAGGCCCAGAAAGGCCACGTCCAGACCGCCGCCGTCATAAAAGTCGAACTGCGTGGGCTGCTCCAGGATACAATCCACATTGGTAGACGCGCCGAAATCCTTCCCCCCGGCGGGGACGCCTCCGATGCCGCCCACTTCGGTGGTAAGGACCATGCCCTCCATGCCCTCCTCAGCGGCCACAGCGGCCACGCCTTCCGGCATGCCGATCCCCAGGTTTGTAACGGCATGGGGGACCAGCTCCATGGCGGCCCGTCGGGCGATGATCTTACGTTCGCCCATGGGGAGGGGGGCCAGGGCATCCAGGGGTATGCGGACCTCTCCCGAAAAGGCGGGGTCGTAATGGGTTCCGAAGGTCTGCATGTGATTTTCAGGACTGCCTACCACCAGCGCATCTACATAGATTCCGGGTATACGGATAAGCCGGGCATCCAGGCAGCCATGGGAGACTACCTTTTCCACCTGAACGATGACCTTGCCGCCGGAATTGTGGGCGGCCTGGGCCTGGGCAAGCGCCTCGGCATAGGCGCCCTCTTTTTCAAAGGTGCAGTTGCCGTGACAATCGGCATAGGTTGCGCGAATCACCGCGATGTGGATCGGGAAGGATGGGTAAAACAGCTTCTGCTCACCCTGAAACTCAATGAGCTTGACCAGATCGCCCGCGTCCCGGGCCGCCTGGTTGATCTTTCCCCCCTCCAGGCGGGGGTCCACGAAGGTGTCCAGGCCGACATGCGTTATGACGCCGGGACGTTTCGCCGCAATTTCGCGGAATAGTTCGGAAATGACGCCCTGGGGCAGGTTGTATGCGGCCAGCTTATTTTCCGCGGCCAATCTGCCCAGCTTGGGTGCCAAGCCCCAGTGCCCGCCGATCACGGTTTTGCACAGGCCCGCCACCGCCAGATGGTTCAGACCGCGGTCGGCGCTGTCACCCTGGCCCGCGGCATAGACAACCGTCAAATCCTTGGGATGCCCCTGATGAGCGGACTCCTCCAGGGCAACCATAATTTCCTCCGGGTGCATCAATCCATTGGCAAAGCCGCTGAAAGTCACAGTCGCCCCATCATAAAAATAGGTTTCCACAGCTTCTTTCGCGGACACAATTTTTGGCATAGCTACACTTCCTTTTTTACTGCTCCGCACCTGACGGTGTGAGGTATTTTGGCGGGCCGCACCAGGGAAAGATCTGTCCGCCTCTGTTCTACACAGCTAAATTATAAACGCTGTGTTTATAGATGTAAAATGAGCAATTTGACATTGAAGTATAAGATATTTGCATTGTATGGCAAATAAATGTTGAGAAAATTGAATTTTGAGTACAAAAAGGGGCAGCACACATTCAATGGGTGCCGCCCCTTTATTACAGTCCCTTCATTAAAGAACGGTGAAGTGGTGAAAAGGTCAAATCATACAGACAAAATTCCGTTAAACGATGCCTACCAGGGCGAGGGCAACACACATAAAGGCGAGAGCAATGGGGGCGACAACGGTACACCAGAACACATGACTGTAGGATTTCTTGGCCGTAACACCACAGACGGCGGCCATAGCTAGGAAGGTGGGGCAATGGGGAAGAGTATCCAAACCCATGGATGCCACGCTAACGATTCGATACAGGGCGGCAGGTTCAATGCCGTAACTGAGGTAAGTCTCAGCCATCAGGTTGCCAAAAATAGTGGAGCCGCTCAAAGAAGCACCGGTAATGCCGGAGAAGATACTCACAGAGACGATGCTGGAAATATAGGGGTTCAGGCTGTCGCACATCCACATCGCAAAGTCAGTAAACAGGGAGAATGCGGCGCAGGCGTTGATAACCGCAGCAAAGCCCATGGTGCCGGCATTCAAGAGCAGAATATCAACAGCGGAGAAGAAGCCTTTAGTAAAAGTTTCCGTAGCAATACCGATCAGAAAGTTGCGCTGTAAAACCAACAGTAACACAATGGCTGTGAGAAGCGCGGTGTAAGAGGCGGGGAGGGAGGCCCACTTCATAGCGACAAGACCATTACGGACAATAATCATAACTACTACAGGCAACAGTGAGGACCACAAGGGAGGGAGTCCTTTTTCTGCATGAGAGAGCTCAAGCTTGTGATCGGACTCGGACATCTCAAATACCTCACCTTTGGCTGCCAGCGCACGGGCCCGGAAGGTCAGATAGAAAAAACCAAATGCGAGAGCAACAATCAGCGTGATCGTGCCCATGGCCGTGCCGGCAAGGAGGTCTACACCCAGCGCACTGGACAGCGCAATCAGCAAACCAGAGTTGGCACCGGGAGTACAAACACAGCAAACGACGGAGCCATATAAAAAAATAGCAGGCATAATGTTTTTGCTGATATTGGCCTGTCTAAACATAGGCATTGCAATGGGGTACACTGCAAAAACAACAATGAAAGCGTTGATTCCGCCATAAGCCAAAATCCAGGTTACCAGCAATGTGGCAAAGGCGGTATACTTCACACCAACCAGTTTAAAGAGGTAGTTGGCGATGGTTTCAGCCGCGCCAGTGACCTTCATCAACTCACCATAGGCAGCAGCCAAGCAGAAGAACAAGGTATATGTCCCGATAAAGCCGGACATGCCATTGAAATATGTTGTAATGATGGAATCCCAGAATGGGAGACCGTTAAAAATAATGACTACGATAGATGCAATCATAGACGACAGGAAAACATTGAAGCCCTTCACGCAAAGGACAATCAGCACGGCAATACCGAGAAGCATACCAACCGCTCCAAGTGCCATGATACGACCTCCTAATCATTTATATGTAACAGATATATGAAAGAACGTGTGTAGACGAATAGTGGTTTTAATCAGAGCACAAAACAGCCGCAATTGTGCCGCGCCACTGATTGGGGCTTTCAGATGCTGCCATATGGGTGCATCCATAAATGGGCTTGAGTTCAGCGTTGGGAATTTGGGCCTTCATGTACTTGGCTGTGGCGGGACAGTAGCCGGAGCCGGGATCCGCATAGAGAATAATCACAGGAACATCCATTTTGGGCAGAACATCACGGAAATCCGAACCGGCCATAGTTTCCCAGTAATAGTAATTGGCTGCCATGTGCTCTTCGGTAATATCAACCATACCCTTAATGAGGACCTGAGCAATCAAATCGTCACGCTTCTCCAGAATACGGGCACGGATTTCATCGGGAGTTCCTGTGAAATCCCGGGGGATTTCGGGATAATTCTGGAACAGCAGGCCCTCGGCCAAAATCAACGCGAAGCGTTTGTAGTCGCTGCGAATCATCTCCAAATCCTGCTCGTACAGTTCTCTGGTGTACCAACCCTGATACAGACCCAAATTCCAATCTCCCTCGTTGATCAGCTTGGGAGACATGTCGCCCAGGATGATCTTGGAAAGGCCCGAGGTACCAAACTGCCGGACAAAAGAGAAAACGGCGGCTGCACCCATAGAATAGCCATAGAGGACCACATCCGTCAGACCCAAATGCTCCATCAGGGCTTTGGCGTCCCGAGCGGACTGATGAATTCCCATTTCGCCAGCGGCGGGGGTCACACCGAAGGCCCGCTGATCAAACACGATGATACGGCCTTTGGACTGCATGGCGTCGATAAAGGGAGTCTGGGATTCAATGCTACTACCAAAGCCGCAGATATACATCATGGGTTTGCCACTGCCCACATCTACGTAGTGGATTTCGGCCCCGTCATAGGCTTTGAATGTTTTGATCTCTAGTTCAGAATAGGTCACGCTCTTATCCCTCCGTTTTACACGTCTCGGATCCGATTAAATTATGAACTATTTATACACCCTTTCCGGAAAGGAATAGTTCATAATCTTTACGTAATTAATTGTAGTTGAAAAGTAATGAAATGTAAAATGAGAAAGTCAGAGATGAACTATAATTATTTTGCATAGATTTGATAGTTATCCATAGAAATTTCAGTATTTTTTGTGCAAGATAAATATAATTGGAGATATAGAACAAAAAAGAGCCAATTATTACTGAAATTGAACTCTATTAAATATTTGATATTTGAAGAATTTTTGCTATAGTATATGGCACTGTAAAGTAAAAATGAAGAAGTAGAACCCGAAAGCACAGGAAAGCACTACGCAACGAGCCGGAGCTCGCGCATACGCTTTTTGGACAGTTGAAGGCCGGCACACTGGGCCGGGGTAAGGCCGTTCAAGGCGGAGTGAGGGCGGACGAAGTTGTAGAAGAAGATGAACATGGAAATGAGGTTATTGGCAGAAGCAAAGGACGAAAAGCCCTGTTTGGTTTTGTACCAAGCCTTGAACTGCTTGTTGAAGCACTCAATGAGGTTGTTGGTAATATCGTCGTGGAAGCTCTCCACGCGGATGTGCTGAACCCCACGCAGCGTCTTGACAGGCTATCCGGTAGGCAGAGTAACGGTCGCTGACAATGGCCCCCGGTGAGCCTAAAGGCTTCACGGCTTCCAGTATGGTAAAAGCCTGTGAGCTGTCCCTGTGGCGGTCCAGATGGAAACCGAGGACAAAGCGGGTCTCGCTGTCCAAAATGAGCCAGAGGTAGTATTTCACGCCCCGTATCTTCACAACAGTTTCATCGGCGTGCCACTCGTCAGAGTTGAAATTGAGCGCCGGAATGAGCTGTATCGCCATGTTTTGGAACATCGGGGCGAAGTTAGTACACCAGTTACTGATGGTCGTATGGGATACCCGGACATTCATCACAGTGCGCAAAATCAGAGCGATGTTGCGAAACGAGTTTTTGCCCAGATAGAACATGGATAAGGCCGTGAGGATTACATGGACGGGATAGCGCATCCGCTTGAAATCCGTCTTTCCAAAGAGCTTGGACATGGACGGAGCAGAAATGGCGGTAGGCTTTGGTACGAACACGGAATGGCGGCATTTTTTGTCGGAACAGGTATAGTGGGTGTAATGTTCTCTGTCGTGGTGCAGGAAGGTAGCTTTCCCGCAAACTGGGCGAGCAGGGTAATTCATCGTTCGTGTGTAAACGCGCTCAGAGGTCTCAGGCGCCCATTGATGCCAACACTTTTTGCACTGATACTTTTGATGACCATGCGCATCTTTTCCGTAGCGATAAAAGTCCGTTTTGTTGTTGCACTTCGGGCAGCATACTTGGTATAATTTTGCCATGAGGACTCGTCTCCTTTCGGGAGGTACGTGGGTTTGTGGTAAAACCATTGTTGACGGGTCCTCAACTTTCATTTAACTTTACAGTCCGAATTGTACGTGGAGGAGGAGAGCAGTATGGAAATTAAACAGTTAAAATATTTTGTGGAAGTGGTTCGAAACAATAGCTTTACCCGTGCGGCGGAACGCCTCTTTGTTACCCAACCTCTTTTGACGCGCACGATTCAGCAGTTGGAGGAAGAACTGGGCGTAAAATTGATCCAGCGCACCAGCAAGACTTTTTATCTGACAGATGCCGGACAGGTCCTGTTTGATCACGGACAAGCGCTGTTGGTTCACTATGATGATGTGATTCAGGCGGTAGACGACGTGCGTTTGGCCACTACCGGAAATGTTCGCATGAGTATTCCCGGAATTCTTCTGGATTTCTATTTTCCTGATTTCTTTGCTCGATTTCGGAAAAAATTTCCGGGAATAGACATTAGTGTTGTTGAAGAGGGGTCTAAGCCTGCGGCCAACTCAGTGGAAAGTGGGTTGGCAGATTTGGGGTTGGTGATGCTTCCGGTTGAAAAACCGGGTCGCTTTACGATAAATCTCTTAATTAAGAGTACCTGCCAGTTGGTGGTACACCAGAGCCATCCTTTTGCAAAGAAAGAGGTTGTACGCATTTCCGATTTGAAGGACGAAACCATCCTGACCTTTAGTGAGACTGCCACCCTCCATGATATTTTTATTAAAATGTGCGAGGAGCATGGCTTTGTTCCGCGCATCGCCTATAAAAGCCTGATGAATCAATTTGATCACGAAATGATTGCGCGGAATTTCTGCGTGGCAGTGCTGCCTCTTCCTTTTGTTCAGCATGACCGTTACCCTGAGTTGGCTTCCGTTCCGCTGGAGCCTGAAATTCCATGGGAGATTGCGATCATTCGGCGCAGTTCGGGATATTTTTCTTTTGCAGCCGCCCGCTTTTTTGAATGTATCTCTGAGTACTTTTCAACGTTGCGGTATCGTTAGCATTAGTGTGTTGGTTTTCATGCCGGGAATTATGTGTGAAAAGTGCGATGTCGAATGGTTGAGACGGGGACCATGGGCATCGCCGCTTGTAAATATCGCCCAGTTTCGATATAATGGCAACAAATAGGCAAGCGGCTCTGCCGCGAACGACAGCGGGGGAGGTCCACCAAGGCGGATGCCCCTTGAGGCCGCTCCGGAAGACCGGTGAAAACAATCGTTTTTAAAGAGGGAATCTGCCATGCACAACGAACTGACGCAAAAGGATATCCAGATGATGAGGGACGAGCTGGATTATCGCCGCATCCAGCTCCGGCCCAAGCTGCTGGAGGCGGTGAAGGAGGCCCGGGGATTCGGAGACTTGAGTGAAAACTTTGAGTACAAGGCGGCCAAGCAGGAGAAAAACCGCAATGAAAGCCGCATCCGCTTCCTGGAGAACATGATCAAAACAGCGGTGGTGATTTCGGAGGAGGCCCCTTTGGACGGCGTGGGACTCTATGACAAGGTGACCGTCTATCTGGAGGACGACGATGACACCGAGACCTACCAGGTGGTGACCACCATGCGGCAGGACGCCCTTCACGGTCTCATCAGCCGTGAGTCCCCGGTGGGCAGAGCGCTGCTGGGGAAAAAGGTGGGAGAGCGGTTCTATATCCGGGTAAACGATACATACGGCTATTATGCCGTAATACGGGCCATTGAAAAGGCCGCTGACGACGGCTCCATCCCGCTTAACGGTTATTGAGCGGCAGAAAAGATCCCCTGATGCAGCGCAGTTTTTCTGCATCAGGGAATCGACATGGAGAGAGAAAAGCACACAGCCGAGGCTTGCTTGGAAACAGGCCTTTAAAATATGCTGTTTTCCAGCGCCGAGGGGCGGAGAAGGGGGAGGTCAGCGGCCGGGAGAGGACCAGTGGAAGGCAGCGGGGCCCGCGCCGACCTCGAAGTGGTACTTGACGATGCCCAGGTCCACCTTGGAATAAAAGCCGCCGGTGGATTCCGCGCGGACGGCGTCGCCGGAGAGGGTGAAGCGGAACTTCTGCTGGTTGGTGGCCGTGGGGGCCAGAAGGGCGGCCTCCATGCCCCGGCGGAACCAATCGGGCATAGGGCCTTCCGTCCGGCACAGGGCCTCCAGCGGTTTGCTCTTATGGGGGACGCCGTGGCCCTCTCCATAACCCAGCGCAATGACACAGACCAGCTTTTCGCCCGGGCGGGCGACGTATTGACACTTCCCCTTGCGGAAGGTCAGCGCCACCCAGCAGGAATCCAGCCCCAGCATGGCGGCGGTCAGGACCAGCCGTTCCCCGTAGTAGCCCGCCCGCTCCTCCAGGGATGGTCCACCGGGCCCGACCAGGGCCAGATAGTTTTTGACGTTGCGGAATTTTCCGTAGTGGGCCAGCACGCCGCGGAAAGCCTCCGGTTCGCCGGTGACCAGTTGGATATGCAGCCCGCCCTCTATGTTGCAGGCGCGCACCTCCCGCTCCAGGGATGCCAGAACCTCGCCGCAGATCGGCTGGTCCGTATAGCTGCGCACGGAATGGCGGCGCTCCATCGCTTCCAATAAAGTCATAGTTCCACTCCTTTCCTTTGGACTGTTATTATACCACGGGCAGCGCCCGATGGAACAGGGGATCGGGAGGTCGAGACGGATGATTTTTCGGGTTCCTGGGCTTGCAGCCGGGCGCCAACCGCATTATAATAGCGGGAAAGGAGTGATCGCCATGAACAAAACCCGACTCAGCCGGGTTATCGCCAATATGGAGGCCCAGAGCTTGGAACAGATCGTCGTCACCTCCACCTCGTCGGTCTACTATCTCACCGGTATCCATGTGGAGCCTATGGAGCGGATGCTGGCCCTGTATATCCACACCTCCGGCCGCTGTGTGCTCTATGCAAATGAACTCTTCGCCATTCCTCCCCAGGAGGACTTGGAGCTCCTCCTCCATACCGACAGTGATGACTCGGCCGCGCTGCTGGCGGCCGGGGTGGCGTCGGGCAGGTTGGGGATCGACAAATCCTGGCCCAGCAAATTTCTCATCCGCGTGCTGGAGGCGCGGCCCGACGTGGCTCCGGTGCTGGGGTCCGCCCCGGTGGACGAGGCCCGGATGATCAAGGACGAGGCAGAGATCGCCGCCATGCGCCGCGCCTCCCGGATCAATGACCAGGTGGTGGGACAGGCCATCGCCGCCCTCCACGCCGGAGCCAGTGAGACGGAGATCGCCGATCTGGTGGAGCGGCTCTTCCAGGAGAAGGGGGCCAACCGTTCCAGCGAGGGACAACTGGTCTGCTTCGGCCCCAATGGCGCCGACCCCCACCATGGCCCGGACGGCACGCGCCTCCGGGAGGGAGACTCGGTGGTGCTGGATATTTTCATCCCCATTGGGCGCTATTGGTGCGATATGACCCGCACGGTGTTCTTCCGCTCTGCCAGTGAGGAGGGGCGCCGGGTCTATGAGACTGTGAAAGCCGCCAACCTGGCGGCGGAGGCTGTGATCCGGTCGGGCATGCCCATGCGGGAGATCGACCGGGCGGCCCGGCGTGTCATTGAGGAGGCGGGCTACGGTCCCCACTTCACCCACCGCCTGGGACACGGCTGCGGCCTGGACTGCCATGAGCCCCCCGATAACTCCGCCGCCTGCGGTGTGCTCACCCGGCCCGGGATGGTGTTCTCAGTCGAGCCGGGCATCTATCTGCCGGGTAAGCTGGGGGTGCGTATCGAGGATCTGGTGTTGGTCACCGAGGAGGGCTGCGAGGTCCTCAACGCCTATCCAAAGGAACTGCAGGTGGTGGGCTGAGTTGATCCGGCGCACCATTCCCCACCTGGACCTGGCGCAGATCGCCGCCTCCGGTCAGTGCTTCACCTGGGGGCGGGGGGCGGCAGGCAGTTGGACCATTCCCGCGGGAGAGCGGCTGGTGACGGCCTGCCAGCGGGGGGAAGAGCTGACATTTTCCTGTGACATGGCGGAGTTCGACGCCTTCTGGGCCGGATATTTCGATCTGGACACCGACTATGGGGCGCTGAAAGCCTCCGTGGACCCGGCGGATAGGTATCTCACCGCTGCAGTGGCCCATGGAGGCGGCATCCGGATCCTCCGCCAGGACTTTTGGGAGGTGCTGGTGAGCTTCCTTATCTCACAGAACAACAACATCACCCGCATTACCCGCAGCATGGCCCTCCTTCGGGAGCGGTATGGAAAATCGACGGGCGGGTTCCGGGCTTTCCCGCGCCCGGACGGTCTGACCGGCGTCTCTGAGGCTGATTTCCGGGACGTGGGCCTGGGATACCGGGCCAAATACCTGACATGGCTTTCCAGGGAGCTGGCGGGCGGGGGACTGGAGGCGCTGGAGCGCACACTGTCGGATGCAGGGGATGAGGAGGCTGAGCGGACCCTGATGGGGCTCTATGGTGTGGGGAAGAAGGTGGCAGACTGCGTCTGCCTCTTCGGCCTCCACCGCACGGATTTCTTCCCGGTGGACACCCACATCCGGCAGGTCCTGGACCGGCACTATCCCGGCGGATTTCCCAGAGAGCGGTACCGGGGCGGACTGGGCATCCTCCAGCAATACATGTTCTACTATGATCTGAAGCAATAAGCGGAGCGGGCGGCCGGATGGCCGTCCGCTCCGCTTTCGGTTTTTTTGAACAGGGGCGTCCCGTCCGGACACCGGGACAGCAGCGCTGTTTTTTCCTGCGGTCCGTCGGGCTTCCGGCAGAAAAGCGGCGGCGCGGGGTCAAAGGACCACGTTGACTGGAGTGCCCTCCAGCCACTTCTGGATGTTGTCAAACACGATCCTGCACCTGGCCTCCATGGACTCCGCTGAGGCAAAGGCCACATGGGGGGTGACGATGGTGTTTTTGCTGTGGAGCAGCGGGTGGTCTGCGAACAGGGGCGGTTCGGCCTCAAAGACGTCGATCCCCGCTCCGGCGAGATAGCCGCTGTTCAGGGCGTCGGCCAGGGCCTGGGAGTCCACCACGGGTCCCCGCGCCACATTGATAAGGTAGGCTCCGCGCTTCATTTTCGCGATGGCCGCCCGGTCAATCAGCCCTCGGGAGTCGTCGTTCAATGGGCAGTGAAGGGAGACGATGTCGGACCGGGCAAGCAGCTCGTCCAGGGGCACAAACTCCACAAAGGAGGGCTCATCTCCGCGCATATGGCGCTTGTAGCCCAACACCTTGCAGCCAAACGCCCGGCAGAGATTGGCGGTGCGGGAGCCGATGGCGCCCACGCCGATGAGCCCTACGGTCTTGCCGCCCAGTTCGGTGCCTACAAGACCGCTCTTGTCCCGCCCGTTCCGGCATCGCTCGTCCACCTGGGGCACGTTGCGCAGCAGGGAGAGCATCAGACACACGGCCAGCTCCGCCACCGCCTGGGTGGAATAGCCCGCAGCGTTTGAGACCCGGATGCCCTTGGCGCGGGCGGACTCCAGGTCCACATGGTCCACCCCGGTAAAGGCCACGTCAATGAATTTGAGGTTGGGACAGGCGGAGATGACCTCGCCGCACAGAGGCATGTTGGCGATCATAAGGACGTCGGCGTCTCCGGCACGGGCGATCTGTGTCTGCGGATCGTCCTCTCTGGCATAGGCATGAAAGGTGTGTCCGGCCTCCACCAGGGGGCGTGCGCAGGCGGCAAGGACCTCCTGGGGGACCCCCAGGGATTCCAGCAGAACAATATGCATCGATAGGTGCCTCCTTTTTATCGGTAGCACCATTATAGCACCGTGCAGGCGGAATGCAAGGGGTCACAAGGTCCGCCGCAGCACGTCCTCCAGCAGAAGGGGCCCGATGAGGGACACACCGAAGAGCACACAGGCCATGGACTGGAGGTAGCGGGCGTACCATCCGGCGAGCCAGGGGTCCTGTCCGGCCAACAGCAGCGCAACGGCGGCCAACAACAGGGCATATGTAAGAAAGAGTCCGCGGGTCATGAGAAAGAAAGAGAGCTCGTGGAGCCGGGCGGGCCGGCGGAAAAGAGAATGGATCATCCGATCCCCTCCCAAGTTTGGATTTATGCCCATGATAACAGAGAAAAACCATTTGACACAAGTTTAAAAAAATTCCAAAAATATGCCGCATATTTCGACAATATATTGGAAAAGGAACGTGTTTATACAAAAAACAAGGGGGAATTTATATGAATAATATCGAAAAAAAGAGAATCGTGCGATATTTTATAATTTCCAAAATGTTACATTTAAGGTATAATGATACGACCAAGCAAAAGAGAAGGAGAGATACAAGGATGAGAGAACTGTTTGTTGAGACGAGGACAGCGGTGGGAGAGGACGGCAGGCTCCACAGTTTTGATTACTATGTGGTGATCGGAGAGATGGAGGTGGGCGGACGCTTTGCCTGCGAGAGCTACGGCGTGAAAGTGGCGGAGCAGGGCGGCGATACAGCGGTGATTCCCAACATCACGGTAAGCATCTCCCGCATTGACGCGCTGGTGGACCGGATGCTGCGCAACACCGTGGGCCCGGCTTCGGCCCGGGACGTGGTGGACGACTGGCTCTGATCCGGGAGTACATAGGCCGGTGTGCGAAGAGGACTTCCGGCACAAAAGGGGGAGAGGGGCGGAGCGGACGGGCGTTCCGCCCGCCTCCTCTGACTGTTGACTATGAATAAAAGGGGGAAGGCTTTCAGAAAAAACAGGGGAAAAGCGCGAGAAAGGCGGGGAGGGCCTTCCGTGCGACGGGGGCGATGGAGTTCTCAGTCCATGGAAAGTTTCGCCCCACTGTAAGGCGCAGAGCTCGGGCTGGAGACAGAAGAAAAGCGCAATGGGGAACCGCCGATTCCGGTGGTTCCCCATTGTGCTTTGTAAGGAGGGGTTTCCTGCGCCCCTGCCTTGCGGCGCATCGTTTTCCCGAAGCGGGGTTTACAGGGGGCGCTCAAAACTTTTACGCAGAGATTCAGGGTGAACGGGGGAAACTTCTTGCACGGTCCGCGAAAAAAATACGGATAACTGCTTGTGCAAAGGGGGAGAGGGGACTGGGTAAAGAGCGGTGCAGGAGAGGTTGGGACAATGGAAAAGCGCAGGTAAATGTCCGGACAGAGGGAATACAAAAAATTTGCAGAGTGGAAACTGCCGGTGGATTTACGGCGGCCCGATAGCGGATTTTACACACCGGACCCTATAATACATCTGCGGCAGGCTGGGACGGCGTCTGCCCATACGGCGGAGGGCCAGAAGCCGGAAGCCGATTCTGTTAGGAGAGATGAAAGGAGCAGAACAGATGAGAAATGCACGAAACCGTGCGCTTTCCCTCCTGTGTGCCGGTGCGATCCTGGTGTCGGCCGTTCCGGTCCGGGCCTCAGCGGCGGCGTCCGCCGCAGTGGAGGGCGCCCTGATCCAGGGTGTGGAGGGGCGCATTCGCATCGACTTGGGCGATGCATCGATCGACGGGACAAAAACCGTGCGCCTGAGTGGGTATATGGAGCCTATTCCCGACGCATATGTGGAAGATGGGCTGGTCCTCCGTCTGGACGGCCTGGAGGGCACCGACGCGGAGGCGGGCACCTGGACGAACCTGGCCGGGAGCCGGGACCCTGTCTATGAGAACAACGATATCGTCTATATCAACCGCCCCGAGGTGGACAAGGTAACGGGCGAGGGCGCCAACTACTTTGAGGGCAACGGCTTGGTGCTGGACAACAGCAAGGTCTACCTCCCCGCGTGCGTGGCGGAGGCGGTCAACGGCGACGCCTACACGGTGGAGTATTTTGTGGACAGCGAGGGCTACAGCGGCAACGAGCGCGCTTATTCCCCTCTGCTGACTGTGGACGAGACCGCAGACAGTTGGAGCATCTTCACCCGGACCCCGGGCTCCACCATGGAGCTCAAGCAGGGGGCAAATGCCCGGCTGAAGGTATCCTTTGAGAGCGCCCTGGGTGCCCCCAGCGCGGTGGTGTTTGACAAGGCCTCCGGGACCGCAACCTGGTATCTGGACGGCACAGCTAAAGGCCAGGTCAACGCCGCCAATCCTGCTGCGGCCGAGCAGGTCATCCTGGGGGGACGGCTGGCCGACAACAGCGGGAAGCCCGGCCCGGCCTACCAGACGGAAGCCAAGTATTACAGCGTCCGGGTCTATAACCGGGCCCTGAGCACCGAGGAGCTGCGGACCAACGCCCTGCGGGACCACAGCCGGTTCCTGGGCGAGAGTGGGCTGCCCGACCTCAAAGTAAAGGGGATCGCCCTGAAGGAGTCCGGCACAACCGAAGTCAGCCTGGACTTTACCGACGGCGTGGCGCTGCTGCCTGTCCAGAGCGGGACTCTGGGGACCCTCTCTCTGAAGCTGAGCGTGGACAGCACCGACATCCCGGTGGAGCTGGAGACCGTAACGCCGGTGGAGGCCGTCAAGGATCTGGCGGCAGAGGCTATGGAGATCACGGTGGCCAGCAGCGCCACGGAGTGGGATGTCCGCGCCGCGGTGGAGGACGAGCTGAAGAGCGTCCTGGCGGGCTCCTACTTCCTGACCCAAGGGGGAGCCATCGTTGTTTCCGGCACGGAGAGCGGCGGCTTTACCGCCAAGCTGTTCCTGAAGGACGATAAGGCCACGGTAACGCTGCAAGTCACCGTTCACCGGAGCGCGTCCACCGACTTTGACGCCCTGAAGCCCTATTTCATCCGGGTGATGCAAGGCACCTTCCGGTTTGACAGCGCGGAGGCCGTCACCGCCGACGCCATTGTCCAACAGGTCTCCGCCTTGCTGGAAGACGAGGCGGTCACGCCCTCCGCCCGGTGGGAAGAGGAGGAGGGCTGTTGGATGCTCACCCTGGACCAGGGGGAGAAGAGCGCCTCCCTGCCCCTCTATATCAACAGCGAAGTGAGCTATGACTTTGACGACGCCGACCTGCTCAATTACTGCACGCTGCGTATGGCGGGGGACGACTACGCCCGCATCTCCGGCGGCGCGCTGGAGGTCAGCGGCACTGTGGGCAACACCTATGAAAATGTGGTCTTCCCGGTGTGGAACTTCGGTCGGGACTTCTGCATCGAGGCCGAGGTACAGCTCAAGAGCGCCGTCAACGATAGCCGATGGATGGCCGTCTCCTACGGTCTCAACCCATCCGGGGACGATTATCAGTACACCTTCTGGCAGATGGCGGTCCGGCAGAACGCCACCGCAAGCAACGGCGTGGAGTGCGCCAACATGGCGAATGGCTGGAATGTGACCCATACCGCCTCCTACGGCGAGGCGATCTCCCCGGACAAGACCTATAAGCTCACCATTCTCTATAAGGACGGCGTGGTCTACGAGTATATCAACGAGGAGTTTATGATCAAATCCGAGCGCATCCCTGCTGCCGGGGCCGACGGTAAGATCGCCTTCACCTACGACCGCCTGAACGCGGAGGTCAAGAGCCTGCGGGTGACCTCCGACCTCCCGGATCTGCCCACGGAAAAGCCCCTGGCGGAGAATGGTTATGATACCGACGTCTACGAGCCCGTGACCGACCTGGTGATGGCCCCCACCGTGGTGGCTGAAAACAGCGGCGAGAGCGCGGCGGCGGTGGCCGCCGGGGAGCGCCGTCCCGCTACCCTGGTGCGGGAGGTGGCCGAAGATCTCACCGTGGAAGACAACGGTGAGCATATCGCTCTGTCCGAGTATATGACCCGCCTGGAGAAAAAGGCCCTGGCCGGCTTCCGCATCGAGGACGAGGAGACGGCCGCCGCCTTTGCCCAGTATGCATCGGAGAACAGCCTGGTGGATGTGACGGTGTTCTCCACAGACAGCAAAGTGCTGAAAACCGCCTGCGCCGGTGCGCCAGGCATCCGCGGGGTACTGGACTTCACCGGGGATATGCCGGAGAAGACCATCGACGTGGTGTTCGACACCAACCGCAGCGGTGCGCGCATCGCCCTCATCCCCGCCTCCGCCGCCACCCGGGAGACTGTGAGCTATATCCAGGCCCGCGCCGTGACCGTCTGGGTCCAGGCCGCCGGGGACGAGATGGACACCGCCATCCTGGCCGGTGCGGACGGCATTGTGACCGACGACTGGACCGCCGCCCTGGACGCCATTGAGGCCTACAGCAGCGGTGAGCAGGTCCTTACCCGGCCCACCGTCATTGTGGCCCACCGCGGCTTCCACCAGACTGCCCCTGAAAACTCCGAGCGGGCCGCCAAGCTGGCCGTGGAGGCGGGCGCGGACGCCATCGAGTGCGACGTCTACCTTTCCAGTGACGGCTATGTTATGATCAACCACGACGACACCACAGGCCGCCTGATGAATAAAAGTTTGAGTGTGTCCGGTTCCACCAAGGCGGAACTCCAGGCCCTGACCTTTACGGTCGGTACCGCCCAGGAGGGCGATAAGATGCCTACCCTGGAGGAGCTCTTCGCTGCGGCGGATGCGGCCGATCCGGACGACGATATTATCCATGTGATCGAGATCAAGAGTTCGGCCCCCGAACTCATCGATCCTCTGGTCCAGGTGATCAAAGACTGCGGCATGGAGGATCGGGTGGTGTTTATCTCCTTCCACGACGAGCAGATCAAACGCATCCGGGAGAAAATGCCCGAGATCTCAGTGGGCGAGCTCAACAGCTGTACCAACTCCGGCAACGATCTGGCCACCAATATAAAGGGCCTGAGCGACCGGCTGGATCCCCTCAATGCCTTCTATAACTGCAATTACGGCGCGCAGACGGAGGAACTGGTCCAGGCCGCCCGCCACCGCGGCATCTATGTCCACCCCTGGACGGCGAATGACCAGAGCACTTTTGAGCAGGAGTTTGGGGACGGCTACCACGGCATCACCTCCGACCGGGTGGACTACGCCACGGACTATCTCTCCGGCCTGACCGTGGAGAGTGCTTCCGTAACCGCCAAGACCGGCGAGGCCAACGCCGTGGCCATTGCCGCCGACGAGGTGCGCCGCATCGGGAGCACACCCGCCCAGCAGGTGGGATTCCGCCAGCTCTCCGGCGTGAAGGTCCGGCAGGACGAGCAGGGACGCTTCTGGGCCGAGCAGGCGGGTGTTGCCGTCATTGTCCTCAGTGCCACGGATACCCTGCCCGCCACCGGGGAGACCTACACCGTTTACTCCGACCCCATCGCCGTCACCTTCACGAAGGATTCCGGAAGCAGCGACAAGGATGACGATGACGACGATACCAAACCCACACAGCCTGATCAGCCTGACACTACGCCCGACACCGAACCCGCCCAGCCGGATACGGAGCCGCAGGAGCCCGTGCGCTTTTCCGACGTGCCCGAGACTTATTGGGGGTACTCCGCTATCCAGAAGCTGGTGGCCCTGCAGGTGGTCAACGGCACTGACAATGGAGCTTTTGAGCCGGAAAAGAGCGTGACCAGGGCGGAATTTGTGGTCATGCTCTCCCGCCTCAGCGGCGATGCCACAGGGCAGGGAAGCACCGGATTCCAGGATGTGGCGCAGGATGCCTGGTACGCTTCTGCGGTGGCTTGGGCGGTAGAGAACGGTATCACCACAGGCACGTCCGAGACCACCTTTGCCCCCGACGCACCCATCTCCCGCCAGGATATGGCGGTGATGCTCTATCGTTTCCTCAACGCTCGGGGCGTCAGCCTGAATAAGGGCGGCACGGCGGGCCAGTTCCTGGATGTGAACGAGATCTCCTCCTATGCGGCCGAGGCGGTGGAATACATGCGCCGCACCGGCGTCATCAACGGCAGGCCAGACGGCAGTTTTGCCCCTCTGGACAGCGCCTCCCGTGCGGAGACCTGCAGCATGCTTGCAGGCATTGCGGACGCGGTACGGAGCTGAATCAAACATAATAGAACAAGAGAAGCGCCGGGGGAATTCCCCCGGCGCTTCGGGCTGTCGAAAAAGTGAAGCACCCTGCAAGGAAGTCAAATTACCATGCAGGGGACAAAAGGCCTCGGCAGAGTTTTGCCGCTCGCGGCGGCAAAAGAAATTGAAATCCGATTTTTGCGGGGACCTGAGCCTCGCAAAAATTACTTCTCAGGCCGCAAGCGTGCGAGCGCAGCGAGTGCGGCGCAGCGAGTGCGGCGCAGCGGCCTGCAAGAGTTCAAAAAAGTGCTTGCACTTTTTTGAAGCGTGTCGAGGTTTCTCGACACGCTGAAGCGCCGGGGAACTTCCCCGGCGCTTCTCACTGCCTGCGATGGGATGTAAAATGGTTACAGCTTGTAGCAGACCTTGCCGGGATTGAGGATCAGGTTGGGGTCAAAGACCTTCTTGATGTCCTCCATCAGCTTCATATTGGTCTCGCCCACGCTGCGGGCCAAATATTCGATCTTGCCCATGCCGATGCCGTGCTCACCAGAGACCAGACCGCCCATCTCGGTGGCCTTGTCATAGATCTTAGTCATGAAGGTATCGACCTGCTTCTTGAACTCATCCAGCTCCATATCGTTGGCGCAGGTATAGATGTGCAGGTTGCCGTCGCCGGCGTGGCCAAAGCTCTTCACGGCGAAGCCGAATTCAGGCTCGATGCTCTTGACATAGCCCACAAAGTCGGCGATACGGCTGGTGGGCACCACCACGTCGCACTCGTCGAGCAGCTTGGTCTGCTCCTCGATCCCCTCCAGGAAGGAGGAGCGGGCGGCCCAGGCGTCCTTCATTTTAGCGGGGGTATCCGCCACCAGCACGTCCAGAGCGCCGGCGTCCAGCACCAGCTCGGCGGCCTTCTCCACGATGGCGTCGATCTCCTCCTGGGTCTCGCCGTCGAAGGTGACCAGCAGGTAGGCGCCAACATCGGTGCCGCCCACGTTGCGGGGGAACACGGCCTTGCCCAGATACTCCTCGGAGGAGATCAGAATCTCGCGCTCAAAGAACTCCAGCGCCTGGGGATTCATATGAGCCTTCTTGAACTGGGGCACGGTGGCGATGGCGTCGGGCAGGCTCTCATAGGGGACGATCAGGCTGACGGTGACCTTGGGGGCGGGGATGAGCTTCAGCGTGAGCTCGGTGATGATGCCCAGCGTGCCCTCGGAACCGATCATCAGATTCAGCAGGGAATAACCGGAGGAGGTCTTGGATACGGAGGAGCCGAATTTCACCACCTCGCCGGAGGGAAGCACCACAGTCATGGAGCGGACATAATCGCGGGTGGCGCCGTACTTGACGGCCCGCATGCCGCCGGCGTTGGTGGAGACGTTGCCGCCCAGCGTGGCAAACTTTTCACCGGGATCGGGGGGATACAGCAGCCCCTGCTTCAAGGCGTCCTCGGCCAGATCGTTGAGCAGCACGCCGGGTTGCACGGTGACAGTGAAGTTGTCGGTGTCATAGGAGAGGATCTTCTTCATCTTCATGGTGCAGATGACCACGCCGCCGGCGATGGGGGTGCAGGCGCCGGCCAGTCCGGTGCCCGCACCGCGACAGGTGACCGGGATGTGGTTTTCGTTACAGATCTTCATGATGGCGGAGATCTCCTCCGTGCTCATGGCGTCAATGGCCACGTCGGGCATCCGTGTGCCATAGATGGGCATCTCGTCGCGGGAGTAGTCCTCATTTACGTCGGCGCCGGTGTAGACGCGGCCGGGAGCGATTGCCTGTAACTTTTCAACGATTTCCGGTGTGACTTGATTGTACTGAGCCATAATGGGTACCTCCTATCAATATTGGACAGATTTTTCTGCTTCGCTTTTGTTACGGCTCTACGATCACGGAGATGCCGTTGGGGATGACCACCAGATGGGCGTCGCGGCCCTTGTCCGCGTAGGCCCGGTCCAAGGCGGTGTTGAGATCGGGAGCATACTCCAGCTTCATTTCCTCCACGGTCTTCTGCATGGAGGGATCGGAGACAAAGATGATGCGGTGCTTGAGCATCATCCGGCAGAGGATCTGATACTCCCACTGATCGGGGTCGGTTTTGTCCATGGGAGTGGCCAGGATGCGTTTCATCAGGTTTTCCAGGGTGTCGCAGTCGTGGAGAGCGTGGTAGAAACTCTCGCCTCCGGTGCCGTCGTTGCAGCGGGAGGAGATGATGAGCACGGCACCGGGCGCCGCCGCGGCCTCCGCGGCGCTCAGGCCCTTGACGGACTGGTACATATTCTGGTCCAGCGGCGCACCGCCGTTGGAGGTGATGACGATATCGCCCTTCCGCTGGGGCTTTACGCGGCAATAACCCTTGAGGAAGGCACAGCCGGTCTCATGGGCCTGGAAGGGATCCCCGGCAAAGGCGGCGGCCACCTTTTTCTCCTCGTCGATGACCACATTGACGATGTATTGCAGCTTGGCAAGCTTGGCGGCGGCTACCATGTCGTTATGGAGAGGATTGCCCTCCAGAATGCCGGTACGGGCGTAGGGGGAGTCGATGAACTTGGAGCAGTGATTGCCCAGCACAGTGACCTGATCGCAGACGCCGGGGAGGATGCTCTTCCGCCCGCCGGAGAAGCCGGCGAAGAAATGGGGCTCGATAAAGCCCTCGGAGACCAGCAGATCGGTCTCGGCGGCCACTTTATCGATGACCAGCCGGGCGCCGGAGGGGAGCACGCCGATGTCTACGTTCGCCTCGGGATTTCGGCTGTCATGACAGACGAACTTCTCTTCGTTGGCGATCTTTTCACCCACCTTATTCACCAGCTCTTCATGGGTGGTGGGGCGGTGGAAGCCGGTGGCGATGAGCAGGGTGACGTCGATGTCGGGGTTGCCTTCCCGCAACTCGGCCAGCATAAAGGGGAGAATGTGCTTGCTGGGCACCGGACGGGTGTGATCGCTGACGATAATGGTCGCGGTTTTCTTGCCTTTTGCCAACTCAGCCAGGCGGGGAGAACCCATGGGCGCAGCCATGGCCTTACATACGATGTCGTCCTCGCTGCCTTCTGCCTTCAGAGTCCCAATGGCGGATTCCAAGACTTCGGCCCCGGTCAGGTCCCGGTCCAGTTCCAGGCCGGTGGTGCCGTAGGGAATGCGCATAATCATCCCTCCAAATGAAGCGTTTCACTTGCTGTAACCATATTTCTAAATTGGTACTACCTATTTTCTGACTATTAGTTTATCACATCTGGGAGAAGATGCAAGCATTTTTGTGTGGTTTTTCTTCATTTCTCCATTCCGCACAATTTGTAGGACCAATTTTCAGCGAATTGTAGGAAAATGGATTTTGCCGCCAAAATGCACTGGACAATATCTACAGGAAGGTCTAAAATAAAGGCGAGAATTGGTGGAACCAATATGAGGCATCACAAGGCGACCAGCAAAGAAACGAAATTGCCGATAAATTGGTAGCACCAATATAACCGAGAGGAGTGACATCTTGTGGGAGAAATCATAGGAAAGGGTGCCTTGGCGCTTTTGCCCATCATTTGGCTCATTGTGGCGCTGACCGGACTCAAGATGGCCGGGCACAAGGCCTGCGTGGGAGCGCTGATCATCACCATCGTGGAGTCCCTGTTCATCTGGAAAATGCCTGTGGTGGACTGCGGGACCTCTGCACTGGAGGGATTTGCCTCCGCGCTGTGGCCCATCATCCTGGTCATCATCGCGGCCATCTTTACATATAACCTGTCCCTGAAGACAGGGGCCATGGATGTCATCAAGCAGATGCTTACCGGTGTTTCCGCCGACAAGCGGGTGCTGGTGCTCCTCATCGGGTGGTGCTTTGGGGGCTTTATGGAGGGCATGGCCGGCTTCGGCACCGCAATTGCCATACCGGCCAGCATGCTGGCCGGTATGGGGATGAACCCCATTACTGCCTGCCTTGTGTGTATGCTGGCCAACGCCTTCCCCACGGCCTTCGGCTCTGTGGGCATTCCCACCGTAACGCTGGCCAATGTGACCGGGCTGGACCCGCTGCCCCTGGCCTTCACCACCGTGGTGCAGATGATCCCCTTTATGATCCTGGTGCCTTTCCTCATGGTCATTGTGGGGGGCGGCGGCGTCAAGGCGCTCAAGGGTATGGTCGGCATCACGCTGGTCTCCGGTGTCACTTTTGTCATTCCGCAGTTGATCGTGGCCAAGTTTACAGGACCTGAGCTGGCCGTTATCGTGGGCTGCGTGGTCAGCTTAGGCTGTACCATCCTGATGGCCCGGGCCCGGAAGGGGAGGGAGATCCCGGCCGAGTACGATATGCGCTCCGGCCAGCCCACCGCAGGCAAGCCTCTCGACGGCAAAACAGCCATCATATCCTGGCTGCCCTTTATCCTCATCTTTGTCCTGCTGCTGATCACCTCCAAGCTGGTTCCCCCTGTGAACAGCGTCCTGGCCCACTTCTCCACCTCGGTGAAGATCAGCACCTCGGTCAATGCGGGCAATGCGTCCTTCAGCTGGATCAATACCCCGGGCATCTGGATCTTTGTGGCGGCCATCATCGGGGGCATTGTCCAGAAGGCCAGCGCCAAGGTCATGGCGGAGACCCTGGCGGCCACCGTCAAACAGATGTCCAAAACCATCATCACCATCATGTCCGTGCTGGCTGTGGCCAAGATCATGACTTACTGCGGCATGATCAACGATATGGCTACCTTCTTCGTATCCATTACGGGCAAGTTTTATCCTTTCGTGGCGCCGATCATCGCGGCCCTGGGCGCGTTCATCACAGGCAGCGGCACCAGTACGGAGGTGCTGCTGGGGGCCCTCCAGACCTCTGCGGCCCAGCAGATCGGCACTTCCGAGTTCTGGCTGGCAGCGGCCAACTCCACCGGTGCGGGCATTGGTAAGATTCTCTCTCCCCAGTGTATCGCCACCGCGGCGGCGGCCGTCGGCCTGGTGGGACAGGACAGCAAGCTGCTGGGCGGCGTCATCAAGTGGGCGCTGCTGGAGCTGGTCATCGCCTGCCTGATCGTGGGCCTGCTGGGCGGCGTGGTCATGCCGCTCATCGGTGTGTGATACGCTCCGCTGCGGCAGAGTAACAAAGAAGGCCCGCTGCAAAATGCATCTGCATTTTGCAGCGGGCCTTCTTTCCATGTCCGGGGTGTCACCCCGGCTCAGTCAAAGATCATGGTGGAGAAATAGTCCTCCGGGGTTTCGGCCCGGCGAATCAGCCGGGTGCTTCCGTCCTCCCGGAGTAGCACCTCCGCAGAGCGGAGTTTGCCATTGTAGTTGTAACCCATAGAGAAGCCATGGGCGCCGGTGTCGTGGATCACCAGCAGATCACCGGATTGAATCTCCGGCAGCATCCGGTCCACGGCAAATTTGTCGTTGTTTTCGCACAGGGAGCCGGTGACATCATACTTGTGGTCGCAGGGGGCATCCTCTTTTCCCACCACCGTGATATGATGGTAGGCCCCGTACATGGCGGGACGCATCAGATTGGCTGCGCAGGCGTCGACCCCCACGTACTCTTTATAAGTGTGTTTGAAGTGAGTGGCCTTTGTCACCAGACAGCCGTAGGGTCCCAGCATAAATCGGCCCAGCTCGGTAAAGATGGCCACATCACCCATGCCGGCAGGGACCAGGATCTCCTCGTATTTCCGGCGTACACCCTCACCGATGGCGGCGATGTCGTTTTCTCGCTGCTCCGGACGGTAGGGGATACCTACGCCGCCGGAGAGATTGATGAACCGGATGTCACAGCCTGTCTCCTCCCGAAGCTCTACCGCCGTCTGGAAGAGGATACCCGCCAGTGTGGGATAATAGGCGTTGGAGAGGGTGTTGGAGGCCAAAAAGGCGTGGAGGCCGAAATGCTTGGCGCCCAAAGCCCTCAGCTTGCGGAAGCCCTCGGTGAGCTGCGCACGGGTAAAGCCGTATTTGGCATCTCCGGGGGTGTCCATGACCTGGAAGCCCTCCTCACTTGCCCCGATGGAGAAGGTGCCGCCGGGGTTGTAGCGGCAGGAGATGGTCTCGGGGATGGCCCCGATGGTGTCTTTCAAGAAATCGATGTGGGTGAAGTCATCCAGGTTGATGGTGGCCCCCAGGCGGGCGGCCAACTGAAACTCCTCCGGGGGCGTATCATTGGAGGAGAACATGATATCCGCCCCCGAAAAGCCGCAGCGGTCGGCCAGCATGAGCTCTGTGAGGGAGGAGCAGTCCGCACCACAGCCCTCTTCCCGCAGGAGCTTCAAAATGGCGGGAGTGGGGGTGGCCTTGACGGCAAAATACTCCCGGTAACCTGGATTCCAGGCAAAAGCGGCCTTCAGTTTTCGTGCGTTTTCCCGGATGCCTTTCTCGTCGTAGAGGTGGAAGGGAGTGGGATACCGGGCCGTGATGGCCCTGAGCTGCTCCAAGGTGACAAAAGGCTTTTTCAAGGGAAAACACCCGCTTTCTGAAAAAATCAAATTTATCTTATAAAAATCCGGCGTATTTTGTCAATCACCGCAAAGTAGGAATTGAAACAGAGTTTCCAGCTGTTTCCGTAGTATTTGACAAAAAGCCAAAAATAAAACAAAAACAGTGGACCGCGCCCTGAAAAAAGTGGTATACTTTCACGAAAAGTATTTTGAGAGGAGAGGTATCCCATGGACAAAAAGCGCATCATTCAGGTAGATGAAAAGGTCCCTCCGGCACAGCTTGTTCCCCTGAGCATCCAGCATGTTTTCGCCATGTTCGGCGCGTCGGTGCTGGTCCCCATCCTGTTCGGCATCCACTCCGGCATCGTCCTCTTCATGAACGGCATCGGTACCTTGCTGTTCATTTTCCTCACCAAGGGCAAAGCTCCGGCCTATCTCGGCTCCAGCTTTGCTTTTTTAGCGCCCGCGGGCATCGTCATCGCGGAGCTGGGCTTTGAATACGCCCAGGGCGGCTTTGTGGTCACGGGGCTGCTGGGCTGCCTGCTGGCCCTGGTGGTGTGGAAGTTCGGCACCGACTGGATCGACATCGTTCTGCCGCCCGCGGCCATGGGGCCGGTGGTGGCCCTCATCGGTCTGGAGCTGGCCGCCAACACCGTAAAGGGCGGCGCCATCGGCGCGGACCTCATGGCCGTGAATCCGGAGGGCGGGCTGATGCTCAGTCCCACCATGGAGACGGGGGACATTCTGGTCTTTGCCGTCACCCTGGGGGTAGCCGTGTTTGGCTCCGTCCTCTTTCGGGGCTTCCTCTCCGTCATTCCCCTGCTCATCGCCATGATCTGCGGCTACCTCACCGCCGTGGCGGCGGGCGTGGTGGACTTCTCCCCCCTCCAAAACGTGTCCCTCTTCACCATCCCCGACTTCCACATCGCAAAATTTGACCTCAACGCCATTCTCACTATCTGCCCGGTCATTCTGGTCATCACCGCCGAGCACATCGGACATCAGGTGGTCACCAGCAAGATCGTGGGCCGGGACCTGCTGAAGGAGCCGGGCCTCCACCGCTCACTGCTGGGGGACAACCTGTCCACCGCGTTCTCCGGGCTTTTCGGCTCTGTGCCCACCACCACCTACGGCGAGAACATCGGCGTCATGGCCGTTACCGGGGTCTATTCGGTCCAGGTCATCGCCGGAGCCGCCGTTATCTCCATCCTCATGGCCTTTATCGGGCCCCTCTCTGCGTTCATCGCCACCATTCCCGGTGACGTGATCGGCGGTATCACATTCCTCCTCTACGGCATGATCGGCACCTCCGGCCTGCGGATCTTGGTGGACAAGAAGGTGGACTATGGCAAGAACCGGAACCTGATCCTCACCTCTGTGGTCTTTGTGGCGGGCCTCTCCGGTCTCACCCTCACCTTTGGCGCGGTATCCATCACCGGCATGACGCTGGCGGCCGTCACCGCCGTGATCATCAGCCTTCTGTTCTATCTGCTGGAGAAGGCCGGACTGATGAACGATTAAAACTTGCTTGAAACATGCGGTCGGACCGCGGCCAGTTTTTTCATCCGGTCGTCAGTCCTTCCCCAAGAGAAAGAGAGCGCCTTGGCGCTCTCTTTCTTTTCTATGACAGCCAGTCGGGGGCGGCTTGTCCTCCGGGAGGGGCCATGGTATAATCGGGATCATAAGTAAGAGGGCGGGAGTACCGCCGGAGAACGGACAAAGGAGCTTTCATGAGTGATATCAGACTGGCCGCCGAAGTGGTGGCCGAGGTGAAGAAAGCGGTGGTGGGGAAGGACGACATCCTGGTGAAGGCGCTGCTGGCCGTCTTGGCCCGGGGTCACATCCTACTGGAGGACATCCCGGGTGTGGGCAAGACCACCATGGCGCTGGCCTTTTCCAGGGCACTGGGGCTTGCGTGTCACCGCGTCCAGTTCACGCCCGACGTGATGCCCTCCGACATCACCGGCTTTTCTCTCTACAACAAGGCGGCTGGACGAATGGAGTACCAGCCCGGGGCGGTGTTATGCAATCTCTTCCTGGCCGATGAGCTCAACCGGGCCACCAGCCGCACCCAGTCTGCGCTGCTGGAGGCCATGGAGGAGGGGCAGGTCACGGTGGACGGGATATCCCATCCGGTGCCCCAGCCCTTCCTGGTCATTGCCACCCAGAATCCGACGGGGGCCTCTGGTACCCAGCTTCTGCCCGATTCCCAGCTGGACCGCTTTACGCTGCGGCTGTCCATCGGGTATCCCCGTCCGGAGGATGAACTGGAACTCCTCCGCCGCCGGCGCGGCGGCGCACCCCTGAACGGGGTGCGGCAGGTGGTGGACCGGGAGGGGCTGGAACGGATGCGCGCCCAGGTAGATCAGGTCCACATCGCCGACGAGATTCTGGATTATATGGTTCGGCTGTCGGCGGCCACTCGCAGCCATCCCCTGATTGTTCAGGGGGCCAGCCCCAGGGCCACCCTGGCGGTGGCGGCGGTCAGCCGGGCCGCGGCCTTTGTGCGGGGCCGGGATTATGTGATCCCCGAGGATGTGGCCGACATCTTTCGGGATACCGTGGCCCACCGCCTGGTCCTCACGCCGGGGTGCGATGGAACGCAGCAGGACCCCCTGGGAGAGGTGCTGCACATGGTCCATCCCCCCAGGCTCCGGTAGCCGCCGTGGCCCGCCGCCGCGGGGCCTATGCGCTCCTCCTGGCCGCAGCTTTGCTGTTCCACCTTTTCGATATCGGATATCTGGCCTGTTTCCTGCTGGCGCTTGCCCTGACCCTGCCTGTGCTGGGGATGCTGCTGAGCCTGCCTGCCATGCTGCGGTGCCGCCTGGAGCTGCAGGCCGAGCCCACCGGTGTGGAGCGGGGCGGAGAGGCCGGCTGGCGGCTGGCGGCCCATGGGCCGGTCCGGCTGCCTCTGGCGCAGGTGACGATCCGCCTGCGGATGGAAAACGCCCTCACCGGCGGGAAGGAGACCCGACGGGTGACGCTCACCGGCCCGGAAGAGGTGCGAAGCGCTGTCCTGCGGGCGGACGCCTCCCACTGCGGCCGACTGATATGCCGGGTGGAGAGGGCTAGGGTATGTGACTGTATGGGACTGTTCACGCTGCCCCTCCGCCCTCCCGCGCCGGCCTCCCTGCTGGTCCTGCCTCAGGCGGGGGCGCCTGTGCCGCCGGACCTTCCGGGGGAGGGGAGCAGCCCGAGCGGCGCGCTGGTGCCCCGGCCCGGCGGCGGTCCGGGGGAGGACTACGACCTACGCCCTTATCGCCCGGGAGACCCCATACGCACGGTCCACTGGAAGCTCACCTCCAAACGGGACGAGCTGGTGGTGCGGGAGACGTTGGAGCCCCGGCGGTCCGAAGCGGTCCTCACCTTTGACCACTTTGGCCGCCCGGAGGAAATGGACCGGGTGCTGGACCGGCTCAACGCCTGTTCCCTGGCGCTGCTGGAGAGGGGAGAGGCCCATTGGGTCCGCTGGGCCCATCCGGTGAGCGGACAGGTGCGGGATTATCCGGTCTCGGACCGGAGGAGTCTTTCGGTGTGCCTCGCCGCCGTTCTGGCCGACCCCGCCCCTGTGGAGGGGCGTACCCTCCCGCCCACCCATCCTGAGACGGGCATGCACAGGCTCCACCTGGAGCCCGGAAGGGAGGGAATGCCATGAGCAGACACAGGCGGCGCACAGACGCGCCGCGTGCTCCGGGCCCCATTTTCCTGCTGGGCGATGGCCTTCTCCTGTACCTGGGCCTGGCCGGTACGGTGCTCTCCTGGACCACGGCCTATGGCCTGGGCGAACAGTGGGGCATACTCCTGGCCGGATGTCTGCTGTTGGTGCTCCTCTCCCTGGCGGTCTGGTCTGTGCCCCGGCACAGCGTGCTGCCGCCGCTGGTCCTGGGCGTCTGCTGGCTGCTGGCGGTGTGGCGGCTGTGGGATGATCTCCGGTTGGGATGGTGCACAGCGGCCGCACAGGCGGTGGAATCGGTGGGCGGAAGAGTATGGCTTCTGGACCGCATCCTGGCTGTGGGCGCGGAGACAGCGGGCGGGATATCCGGAGGGCCGGAAGCGGAGCGGGCCGTCACCCTGTGGCTGCTCTGCGCCGCGACCCTTTGGGCGCTGCTGCTGGGCTGGGCAGTGGTGCGGCGGAGACGCTGCTGGCCGGTGGGGCTGCTCACGCTCCCTCTTTTGATACCCGCCTTTGCCGCCAACCGCCTGCCGGATTGGCCCCCCTTTCTGGCCCTGCTCACCTGCTGCTGTACCATGTTCCTCTCCGAGCTGTACGCCCACAGCGACCCGAAGGGCGGTGCCCGATTCACCCTGCTGGCGCTGCCCGCCTCGGCGCTCCTGCTGGGGCTTCTCACGGCGACGCTGCCTATGGAGCAGTATACCTATCCCCAGCGGACCATGGAGGCCCGGTACCGGCTGTTGGAGGCACTCCGGCTGCCGGGTATGCCGAACCTGTTTTCTGGCGGCTACTCCTCCGCAGGTTCGGAGGCCGAGGTGGACCTGGCCGGCGCCGGGCCGCTGTCCTTTTCCGGACGCACAGTGCTGCGGGTGGAGACCGATGTGGCGGGGCGCGTCTATCTGCGGGGCCACTCCGCGGGTGTCTACACCGGCACGGCCTGGGAGAGTCTGGATGAGAGCCTTTACGAGGCGATGGGCGAACTGCCGGGCGGCTACGAGCCTCTCAATTTCCCGGCCCTGGCCAACTCGGACCAGCCCTATCATGCGGTGACGGTGGAGAGCGCCGGTGCTTCCGGAGGGTGTCTCTATTTTCCCTACAGCCTGCTCACCCGGCCGGGGGAGATCTCGGGGGGTGCCTTTGTCGGCGACTCCTGCGTCGCCAAGGAGCTGGGCACTTGGCGGCATACGCTCTACTACAGGCCGGAGGCCGGGCCCCGCGCCGATATGCCGGGCCTGCGGGGCGAAGTGGCCCGGGCCGAGCGGGTCTACCGGGAATTCGTGCATGAAAACTATTTGACCCTCCCGGAGGGCTTTCAGGAGACCGCCTTCGCCTGGATCGAGGAGGCGATCCAGGCGGCGGGGCCCCTCATGGTCCGGGAGCCGCGCCGGGACTTCGGGGCCGCCTATGAGGGCGATGTCTACACCGCTGAGGTCATATCCCTGCTGCTGGCCGCTGTCACCCGGTACGATCCGGCCACCCCTCTTACGCCGGAGGGTGAGGACTTTGTGACCTATTTCCTCAACGGGAGCCGCCGGGGCTACTGCATGCACTATGCCAGTGCCGCCGTGCTCCTGCTGCGGACCGTGGGCATTCCGGCCCGGTATGTCAGCGGCTTTGCGGCGGTGGTGCCCCCCTCCGGGCGGGTGGATGTACCGGATTCCTCTGCACACGCTTGGGTGGAGATCTATCTGGACGGCTATGGCTGGTATCCGGTGGAGGTGACCCCAGGCTATGGCGGCGGAGGGGGGACAACGGCGTCGGAGACCCCATCCCCCTCCCAGATCCCTGCACCGGAAACCACCCCCACACCCACCAGGGCCCCCACGACCGGGGCGGTGCGGACTCCGGCCCCCACCCAGACGCTGCCGCCCGACAGCGCCCACGCCGGGGATGGAGAGGCGGAAAAGGTTGCCCCGCTCCTGCGGTGGACGGTTCCGCCTGGCCTTGGCCTGATCCTGTTGGCGGCTCTCTGCCTCCGGCGGCGTCTCCTGCGGGAAAAGCGTCTGCGCCGCCTGGAGTGGGAGGGGGAGACCAATCAGGCCGTCCTGGCGGCCTACGGGTACCTCCAACGCCTGCTGCCCTGGGGCGGACAGGAGAACGCCAGGCTGGAGGAGCTGGCCTGCAAGGCCAAGTTCAGCCAACACAGGCTGACGGAAAAGGAGCGGGGGGAGGCCGCGACGCTGGTCCTCCGGGAGGCGGGACGGGTGGACGCCGCGCTTCCGGTCTGGAAGCGGTTGGCCTTCCGCTATCTGTGGGGCCTGTTCTGATGCGCCCAAACTGACCTTGCCGAATTTTCTAAAACTGAGATTTGAAATAAGACCAGTATTCGGCTATAATCAGACCAGCAACTGAGATAGGAGTGTTTGGAATGAATCGCCGTTTTGATCCCCGGACGCTGGCCTTCCTGGGGATGATGACCGCCCTGGTCTTTGCCAGCAATTACGCCCGCATTATCATGCCCATCGCCATCGGTGGGCGTACCTCGTTCACCCTGGCCAACATCGTCTGCGTGCTCTCCGGGCTGCTGCTGGGGCCCATCGGGGGGCTGGCCTCCGGGCTGGGCTCCGCCCTCTATGACCTCACCAATCCCCTCTATGCAGCCGAGTGCTGGATCACCTTCCTCACCAAGGGTGTCATGGGACTGGTGGCCGGCCTGCTGGTGCGCCGGCAGGCCAGGGAGGGAGAGTTGAGCTACGCCCGGTGCCTGGCGGGGGCGGTATGCGGATGCCTTGCCTATTATGTGCTCTATTTCGCCAAGAGCTTTTTCTATGACGGACTGTTGGTGGAGGGGCTCCAGCCCGGAGTGGCGCTGGCCGCGCTCCCGCTGAAAATCCCCGCGTCAGTCTTCAACGCCGCCGTGGCCATCATTGCCGCGCCGCCGCTGGCTTTGGCCCTCCAGGCCGCCCTCAAGCGCAGCGGACTTACCCTGCGCCGGGCGTGAGTTGACCCATGCTGGAAAATAAGCAGCGGCCCGCGTTCCTCTTGGAACGCGGGCCGCTGCTTGTCAGTTCAGGCCGTACTCTGCCGCCAGCTTTTTGAAAAGGGGGAGGGCTTTTTGCACCGTTTCAGTGGCGGTGCAGAAGGCGATGCGGCACCAACCGGGACAGTGGAAGTCGTCGGTGGGGGGGAAGAGAAGGTCGTAGCGTTTGGCCCGTTCACAGAAGGCGGCGGCGTCGGGCTCCGGAGATTTGACCATCAGGTAGAAGGTGCCGCCGGGCTCCACGCAGGTGTAGCCCAGCTCGGTGAGGCCGTGATAGAGGAGGTCCCGATTGGTCTGGTAGACGGTGAGGTCGGAGGTGAGTCCGTCGCACTCGGCGGCCACCCGCTGGAAGAGGCTGGGGGCGTTGACGTAGCCCAGCACCCGGCCCGCGCCGCAGATGGCGGCATACAGGGCCTCACGGTCCGCCACCGGCTTGCCGATCAGGATATAGCCGATCCGCTCGCCGGGCAGGGAGAGAGATTTGCTGTAGGAGTAGCACACCAGCGTGTCGTCGTAGAAGTCCGGGAGCCAGGGGACGGAAAAGCCCTCGAAGACGATCTCGCGGTAGGGCTCATCGGAGATGAGATAGATGGGGTGGCCGTATTCAGCGGCCTTTCGGCGCAGAAGCTCCGCCATAGCGCTCAGGGTCTCGGCGGTATAGACCACGCCGGAGGGATTGTTGGGGGAATTCACCACTACCGCTTTGGTGTGGGAGGTGATGGCCCGCTCCAGGGCGCCCAGGTCGGGCTGAAAGGTGGCGTAGTCCGGAGGGACCACCACCGGCTCTCCGCCGTTTCCGGTGATGAAGTAGGTATACTCGGTGAAGAAGGGGGCCAGGAGGATGAACTGGTCTCCGGGGCAAGCCAAGGCCCGGAAGCAGCAGCACAGGGCCGCCGCCGCGCCCACCGTGAGGTAGAGGTCCCCGGCGTCATAGGGCCCTCCGAAGCGGCGGGTGAGGGAGGCCGCCAGCTTTTCCCGGACGCCCAGCTCTCCCTGGGCGGTGGTATAGCCATGGACGGAGGCGGCCTCCGGGCCGCTGAGCAGCTCCCGAATGAAGTCGTTGACCCGTCGGGGCGGTTCCACACTGGGATTACCCAGGGAGAAGTCCAGCACCTTCTCCGCGCCCACCTCCCGGGCGCGGAGAAGGCCGTATTCCCGGATCTCACGCATAATATTGCGCTTGGAGCCCATTTGGATGAGGGATTCCGGCAGATTCATTCCGCCACCTCCAGGTCCACACAGCAGCGATCTTTCAAATGGACCTTGGCCCAGCGTTTAAAAGCCACATGGGGGGGATAGTCCTGGTAGGCGGCCAGGGCCTCCATGCTGTCCAGGTCGCAGGAGAGGCCCACGCCGTGGGTTCCAAGCCCCTGGTCAAAGCCGATGTGGGCCGCGCGCAGGCCGGGGACGGCCCCCACCATAGCGGCGAAGGTCTCCTTGAGAAAGCGCTCGGTTTCGCCCCGGTCGGCGTTTTCCTCGGCCAGATTCCAGAAGATCATATGTCGGATCATACGCTTCAACTCCTTTGCGATATTGTAGCACAGCAAAGCGGAAAAGGGAAGAGCGCGGCATACTGCGAAATGGACAAAAAGCGGCCCGCCTCTCCAAAGGCGGGCCGCTGAAAATGCGGTAATAGCCACGGGGGATGCCTCCGGGGCCGCCCGGCCGCGTGGCCGGAGGAGGCGGACGTCAGGCGGCGGTAATGGTGAGTACGCCGTCGGCTTCGGTGACAGAGAGTCCCAACAGGGCGGCCAGACCCTCAGCAGTGACGCAGTGATAACCGGGGGACATGAGGGCGGCGGCGACCTCCACCTGGCCATCAGCCAGGACGGAGAGGGTGGTTTCCGTGACGGCAGGGCTCATAGCGGAGTCCTGGATGGGCTCGGCCGTATAGGCCGCGCCCTTGGTGATGACCACCATCTGGCCGTTCCACTCTACATTGAAGGCGGCGGAGGTGTCCTTCAGGGCAAAGGCCAGATCGCGGAGACGGTAGTAGACGGCGCCGTCGTTGATTTGGTAGGCAAAGGCGGAACCCACTACCGTGCCGTTCACCGCCACGTTGCCGGCGGGCGCGGCGCTGGCGATGATGGCGTCGTAATCGGCCAGATTATAGCTCTTGTCGTAGGGGGTATCCAGCCGTCCGGCGTTCACCAGGTCGATGATCTCCTGGCGGCGGGGGTCGTCCAGGCTCAGATCTACACCCACGATCTTCCAGTTGTTGTCCACCTCGGGAGAGATGGGGGCGTGCTCGGCCAGATAGGCCACGATCATATCGCGGATGGAGTTGGAGGATTCCCACTCCTTCTTGCCTGCGATGAGGTTCTGCGCCTTCAGGGCGGAGGAATAACGGTAGTTGTTCACCGCCAGGGTCAGAGTCTGGTCATCCTGGAGGGGCGCGCCCTTGAACATGACGTTTTTGATGCGCTCGCCCTTGGGCTGGCTCAGGTCGATCTCATAGTCCACACCGGCGAACATGTCATAGAGATAGCCGGGATACTCGGGATCGAAGGAGATGTTGATGTCCCCGGGCACCCACTGGTTGTAGCACGCGGCGGCCCATTCCATGTACCCTTTGAGCTCCTTGCCGGTGACGGTGACACGATAGAGAGTGTTGTCGAACTTGTAGATGTCGAAGATATTGCCGTAATTGATGTCGCCCTCGGGCAGATCGCTGGTGTCCTTGAAGAGGGCGGCGGCGGAGACATCGGCGCCGGAATTCTCCAGTTGGACCTTGTTGATGAGGTCCATCACGGCGGTATCCTGGAGCTTCCCCTCAGGCAGACCGGCGATTTCGTCCACGGGCTGGAACTTGGCGGTGGTGGAACCCAGGGCTGCGCCGCCCTCTCCGTCCTCGCCGGAGCCGCCGCCGGTGATGAAGTCGATGGTCTTCTGGTGGGACTCCTTCACCAGCTCGATGTCGCGGAGGGCCTGGCTGGGGGTTACGCCGGTCATGTCCACGATCTCCACCGTGGCGTCGGTGACATGGTTGTTCTGATCCAGCGTGAGGTCAAAGCGGGCGATGTCACGGCCGCCGTTGCGCACGCCGCCGATGACGGTATCGCCCTGCGTCTCACTGACCACCACATGGTTGTGGGCCACCTGGAGCACATCAATCTCAGGGTTATCGTCCAGGATCTTCTGGGCGGAATCAGAACCGCCGTCTTCATCGAACTCGGCATACATGCCCATGTGGGCGGAGACCACGATCACGTCGGCGCCGTCGCCGATCTCGGCGATGGCATTCTTGACGGCGGTATTGGCGGCCTCGTAGGTACAGGCCTCCACGCCCTCCTTGCCGCCGTCCCAGATGGGCACGTCGGGGGTGACCACGCCGATGACGGCTACCTTCACGCCGTCCTTCTCCACGATGGTCCAGCCTGCGCCGGTGACAAAGCCGCCGGAGGCGTCCTTGACATTGGCGGCCAGGACGGGGAACTGTGCCTGAGAAAGGATCTTCTGCATGGTGTCGATGCCCCAATTGAACTCATGGTTGCCCAGGGTCATGGCGTCATAGCCCATGTAGTTCATGGCGGCCACGACGGGGTGGGGCTCTTCGGGAATCTTGTTGTAGATGTCGTCGGTCATAATGGTGCCCTGAATGTCATCCCCGGCGTCGATGAGGATGGTGTTCGGGTTCTCGGCGCGCACCTGTTGGATATAGGTGTACAGGCGGGCCATGCCGTTGTTGTCGGTCTCCTTGCTGTCCTCGTAGCTGAAGCCCCAGATATTGCCGTGCATATCCGAGGTGCCTAGGATGGTGATGTGCTTTTCCCCTTCGGCGGCAAAGGCCGCGGAGGGCAGCAGCGCCAGCACCATGACCAGGGCCAGCAGGACGGAGAGCAGTTTCTTGCCGTGCTTCATGTGTAGAGTCTCCTCCATTCAAAAAAGATACCTTTATTTTAGCACTGCCGGTCAGGAAATACAAGAAAGCCGGGTCCGTCCGGCACCCTCTTCTGAAAAGGCTTGGAAGGGGAAATCTGTGAGAGAAAAAGCACCGGGAGCGCCATTTGACGGTGAATAAGGCAACTTTTCAGACTGCTTAGGTTGAAAAAAGCACAACAGCCTGCCGAAAAAGTTTTTCGGCAGGCTGGGCCGCCCCTGTTCGGGGCGCCGGGATAAATGCGGCAGGGACTTTCAGACGCTCGGGTTTTTGAGCAGGTCCTGTTCCTCGGGGTGTTGCGCAAACCATTTCACCGCGTAAGAACACACGGGAACGGCCTTGAGACCTCTGGCGCGGAAACGGTCCGCGGCGGCTTTGACCAGGTCCGCGGCGACGCCCCTCCCCTGGAGCTCAGGGGAGACATAGGTGTGATCGATGGACATGGCCCGGTCGGACCGCTGGTGAAACGTGATCTCTGCGGCCATGCGTCCGTGATCGTCGGTGAGATAAATGCGCTCGGCCTCATATCGAAATTCCATAGGGATGCCTCCGTTCCGCCGCGGATGAGGGCCCCACGGCGTATTCTGGCAGCAGTATATCACACCCGCGCCGGTTTTCATAGCCCCCCGCGATCCATCTGGAACCGGTTTTTGCCCGCACGTTTGGCCCGGTAAAGGGCGGCGTCCGCCCGGTCAAAGAGCCGGCTGTATTCTGCCGGCCCCTTACCGCAGGCGGCGCCGACGCTGCACTGGAACATGGGGTCCCCCTTCCGGCGGCACTTCAGGTTGCGGTAGAGCCCGTGAAGGGCCTCCTCAGCGGTCCGGGGAGCGGTCCCGGGCAGAAAGACCACAAACTCGTCTCCCCCATACCGTCCGCACAGGGCACCGGGCCCAAAACTGCGGGACAGGATGGCGGCAAAGGCCAGCAGGACCTGATCCCCAAAGGTGTGGCCGTAGCGGTCGTTGAACCGTTTGAAGTCGTCCAGGTCGGTCACCAACAGGGCGTAGGTCTCCTCCGGCCCGGCGGCGGAAAGGTAGGTGCGGACGTCCAGGCGAAAGGCGTCCTTGTTGAGAAGGCCGGTCATGGTCTCCCGCCGGGCCTGCTCCGCCAGCGTCTGGCAGCGCTCGGAGAGCTCCGCCTCCGCCCGCCGCAGGTCGCTGAGATCCAAAAGAAAGCACTCCAGATGAATCCCCAGCGCCTCCGTGTCCACCAGACCGGCACACAGCGTGACCCAGAGGGGGGGAAGACTCCGCCGGAGCAGGCGGTATTCCGCCTTGATCCGACCGGCAGAGGCAAGGAGGGATTCCAGCGCGGCGAGGATGCAGGGGCGGTCCTCCGGGCAGAAGAGATCGTATAGCGCACCGCCGGAGGCCTGGATGAGGGCCTCGGCGCTCTCCCAGCCGGTCAACGCCAGCAGCCCGGGACTCAGCCGCAGCAGGGACCAGTTGGGCAGGGCCGCCGTCGCCGTGCCTCCGGGCAAAATGTCGGAAGCCGAAGGATAGACACGCCCCTCTACAATGGCGCGGTCAATGGAATCCGCCACGATATCTCCTCCCTTTCACGTGGAATGTTACCCCACAATACCACACCGGAGGGGTCGAAGCGGCGGGAGAAGGGTCGGGACGGAAGCTCACCGGGACAGGGGGAATTCCACCTCCACGGTAAAGAGATCGGCGTCGGTGCTTACCCGCAGGGCGCCCCCGCAGGCGGCAGTGAAGCTGCTGGCGATGGCCAGGCCCAAGCCGCTGCCTCCATCGGTGCGGCTCTGGTCGCCCCGGACGAACCGGGCGGTAAAATCCACGCCGGGGGGAAGCTCTGTGCGGGAGATGTTTTTGAGGCGTACTGTGGCGGCATCTTTGCCCGCATCCAGGGTCACGTAAACTCTGGAGCCCTCCAGCGAGTATTCCAGCACGTTCTGGACAAGGTTCTGAAACACGCGGTAGAGACGGTCTCCGTCGGCTGTGATCCATACGGGCGCCTCCGGGAGCTCGGTACGGAAGGTAAGGGAGCTCTGGGAGACCGCCTCGTCCATGTCTGCCAGCGTTTGGCGGAGAAGCTTCCCCAAGTCCAACCGCTCTGTGTGGAGGGAGAGCTCTCCGGAGGCGGCCTTGCTCACTTCGAACACATCCTGGACCATGACGCTGAGCCGCTGGGCTTTGTCGTTGAGGATGCGGATATAGTCCTGCACATGCTCAGGCAGGTCCTCCTCCTCACGGAGCAGCTCGGCATAGCTGATGACCGAGGTGAGGGGAGTCTTGAGATCGTGGGAGACGTTGGCGATGAGCTCTACTTTCATCCGCTCGCTCTTCATCCGCTCCTCCAGGGCGGCACGCATCCCCTGATGGATACCATTGAGGTCCTCCGCTGCCTGCCGGAGATCGGAGTCCGCAGGCAGTTCCAGCGGAGCGGCCAGGTCTCCGCTCCGGACGGCGGAAAGCCGGGCAGTGAAGGGGCCGAGCTGCCGGAGCAGGTCCCAGCCCCTGCGCAGAAGCCAGACCATGGGGGCCAGGAGCAGCAAGACGAGGGCGGTGGCCAGAAGCAGGGAAAAGAAGCACTGGCGCCAGAAGTTAAAATAATAGAAAGGAACGTTATAAAACAGCAGGTATAGGAGAAACCATGCCGCGATACTGAGCAGGAGGATACAGACCGCCGCCACGAGCCCCCGCCGGAGGAAGCGGCGCTGAAGGGGAAGGGCGAGTTCGGCAGCGGAGAGGGCGGCGCGGAGCTTGCGGAGGGCCCGACCGACCCGTCCCGCCAGGGCGCAGCACAGACTGTGGCGCCAAGGCTTCTCATTATGCCGCAGGTCACAGCCCGCCAGATAGAGTAGCCAGGGGTACGCCAGACAGAACGTCGCTGCTACGGCCAGAGCGGCTGCATAAGAGAAGAAAGCGCGCGCAAAGAAACCAAGGCAGAACAGCGGTGCCAGAAAAGGGGGAGCGGTGACCGCCAGGACCTTGCACTCGAACCAGACCGGTCCCGTGCGCCGGGCCAGGGCCAGGCGGGCCTCCCGGCGGGCATCCCGCCATAAAAAGGCCAGGAGCAGCAGAAGAAGGGCGAGGCCGAGCACGGCGCATTCCCCCAGGTAGAACCAGCGGGCTATGGTCAAGCCCTGCTGGAGCTCATAGAGACTGCTATAACAGCCCCGGACGCGGACCGGCTGGGCAATGGCGGCCAGATAGACCCGGATGTCACCGTCCCCCTCTTCCGCCGGACGGTTGCTGTAACCCGGCACGTCCCAGAGGCTGTCCGGCGTATAGACGCCGTCGCCATAGATGTCCAGCGCCTCCCCGTCCTTGTGGATGGAGACGCGACCGCCGTCATAGGTCAGGGCGAAGTTGTACCCGACGGGGGAGCCGCCGGCGAGCGCCGTCTCTGTGTTGCTGTACACGGTCTGCCAGGCGCCGGAGGCGGAGCGTATCATGAGCTGGCAGAGCAGATTGCTGCCCTCCTCTTCCATGGAGTACCAACTGCTCTTGTCGGCGCTCCGGGCCAGCCGGAGCGCCGACTCCAACTGATCTTCGATTTCCCGCCGGAAGAGGGCTGTGTTCTGATAGCCGGCCTGGAACGCGTCCTGGGGGCTGTACCCGCCGGGAAGAAGCACCGCCCCGGCAAACACCGCGCCGGCGAGCCCCACCAGCAAAAGGTCCACCCCCAGTACCAGGGCCAGCAGACTAAGTCTTTTTTTCCATCTTGTAACCAATTCCCCACACCACCTTCAGATATTCCGGCTGCCTGGGATTGAGCTCGATCTTTTCCCGAATCCGGCGGATATGGACCATCACGGTGTTCTCGGGGGCATAGCACTCCCCCTCCCACACCCGGCGGTAGATCTCCTCGGCCGGAAAAATGCGCCCCAGGTTCCGCATCAGCAGGTCCACGATCCGGGTCTCGGTGGCGGTGAGGCGCACCGGCTCTCCGTCGGCGGCCAGCACCAGATCCCCGGGGCGGTAGACGAGCCGCCCGTTGACGATCTCGTCCTGCCGGGCCTCTCCGTGGACATCCCCCAGCCGGGTGTACCGCCGGAGCTGACTGCGGACCCGGGCCGCCAGCTCCTGGGGGCTGAAGGGCTTGGTCACATAGTCGTCTGCGCCTACCGAGAGGCCCAGGATCTTGTCCGTCTCCTCGCTGCGGGCGGAGAGGACGATGATGGGCAGATTCCGCCTGTCCCGGATCCGCATGACGGCGGAGAGGCCGTCCAGCCGAGGCATCATCACGTCGATGAGCAGCAGCTGCACCGCCGGGTCCATGACCCGGTCCAGGGCCTCCATACCGTTGTAGGCCCTGATTACCCGATAGCCCTCTTTCTCCAGCAGGATGGCGATGGCGCCCACGATCTCCCGGTCGTCATCCACCACTAAAATGGTCTCATGCATGGTCGAACCCTCCCAAAGCCGGTCTTTAGCATAGCAGGAAACTCTTACGGACCCGGCGACAAAATTCTTACGGATCTCTTACAGCATCAGCAGGAATAGCAGCTGAGCACCAGTTCGCGCAGCTGTGTCAGGTCCCCGCCCGGCATCCGGAGCTGACGTTCCCTCAAGTGCTCCAGCACAAGATCGTTGAGGCTGTGATAGGTGTAATAGGTGACATGCGGGCGGCAGAGCGCGCCGGGCAGAGCTTTTTCCGTGACGCCGATCAGAATGGGGTCCTGAAACATCCGGGCGTAGCGCTCCAACTGTGGCGTGGGGTCCGCGTTCCCCAGTTTGAGCTCGAAGAGGACCGCGCGGTCCCCCTCCATGGCCAGAAGATCGACCCGGCCCCCGTCGGGCAGTAAGTACTCCTGACCCAGCAGACGGTATGTGGGGAAGAGGTCGGAAAAGCTGTCCGTCATCCGGACCTGGAGTTGGCGCTCAGAGTAGCGGCGGTAGGTCCCCATGGGCAGGAAATAGGCATAGGGCAGGAGCATCTTCTGAAGAGAAAGGTTGAAACATTGTAATCTAAGCACCATTCCGAAAAAGGACACACAAAACCAAGCCCCCTAAGAGCGGGCTAAAAATGTAGTTATGCTTAAAGTCTAAGCGGTGGGCGGAGCCGTCA